>Ga0123354_10004598_pt1 | contig 19606 bp, 12 predicted proteins | sample TergutLab28metaG_2_FD_97872 | JGI IMG/M metagenome (GOLD analysis project Ga0123354, IMG submission 97872) | Labiotermes labralis P4 segment gut microbial communities from Petit-Saut dam, French Guiana - Lab288 P4 | ecosystem: Host-associated > Arthropoda: Insects > Digestive system > Gut ...
AATGTTGCTTGAGGCATAGCTGTCTTTTTTCCTAAAAACAGGGACATTCCTGTTTCCTCTGCAAATGTAATACTTTATTTGTTCTCAACAAGATAGTAAAACGAGGTCAGGAACTCTGAAATTCGGAACGGATTCAATCTTGGTAGCCGGTCGTGAAACGTCCGGTGACGAATTTAACAATAAATATTTCATAACTTGAAATTAAATACTTACATTTGCCACGTCAATTTGATACATATTATGGACGAAATAGACATAAAAATGCAACTAAAAACGTTTATATTGCCACTTATTTAACTCCGTGCGTTATGAAAAACTTTATATTTTTTTTCTTTGTCTTTATACCATTCGCATTAACCGGTCAACGTAATGTAAGCGGAAAGATAATTAGTGCAGAAGATAAAGCTCCTGTTGTTGGAGCATCGGTTTTTATTTCCAATACAACCATTGGCGCTCTCACGGATGCTGAAGGTCGTTATCAACTCAAAATACCCGAAGATGGCTCTTACGTGTTGACAGTTTCGTATATGGGGTATCAATCGGTTTTCAAGGATATTGAACCGGGGAAAACGCCTGTGGAATTTAATGCAACCTTGCGTATTCAGGAGAAAGAATTGGAAGAAGTGGCAGTGGTTGCTAAAGTACGGTTTCGACAAAGGGACATCGATCTTTTTTGGAGAACAATATTGGGAAAAAGCCCTTCCCGAAATGCCATTTGGGTTGCAAACCCTGAAGCTGTCTATTATTACTACAATCCCGAAACGCGAATATTAAAAGTTACCTGCCGCGAACCTCTGCAAATCTTCAATTATGAAACAGGGTATCAAATTCATTACGTGCTTAATTATTTTACTTACGATTACAACAAAAATAGTATGGATTGGAGCAATCAATTTGTGTTTTCCCAACTCGTTCCTGAAAACCTTAAACAAGAAAACAAATGGGAGAAAAAGAGGCGGGAAGTGTATAATACCTCACTTACAAAATTTATCAAATCATTATATAATAATACATTGTATGATGATGGGTTTGTGTTGGCAACCTTACGACAGAATCGCGAACCCAATAATCCTTATCAAATCTCTTTATTAGATCCGGAAATCATTCTATCGCAAAAATCAGCTGATAACAGTAGGACTTTTGATTTATCAAATGGGCAAGTGATGCTTGTTTGTTACGGAAGAACTGTAAACGCTAACGATTTGGACATCATACAACATCCGCAGAATAAGGAATTTTTGAAAAAAAGCGGTGGTTTGCTGATGAACCTGCTGCAGGGCGAGTCGATTCGTATTTTCCAGGACGGAACTTACGCAAATAAATTACTGATGGCTCCGGTAAATTCATCCAACACCCTTTTGGGACTTAATATGCGATTGCCTTTCGAATATCGTCCCGAAGAACAAACGCCTCCGGTTGCGAAAAATGAAGATTTATTCAATATCGACAGTATTAACCGGCATTTCAATACGCAAATGGAAGTTTATCCTCAGGAAAAACTTCACCTGCATACCGACCGAAACAGGTATGTGCCGGGCGAAAAAATCCGGTTCAAGGCATATCTTACGGATGCGGCGACATTTCAGCCATCAACGCAAAGCCGGTATGTGTATGCAGAACTGATTGATTCGCGCGATTCGCTTGTCAACAGGGTGATGATACGACCGGATAGCGATAATATGTTCCATGGTCATATTCTCATTTCGGAAAACGTTCAGGGTGGCAAATATACGCTTCGGGCTTACACGCGGCACATGGAAAACTTGGGTGATGATTACTTTTTTAAGAAAATTATTTATATCGAAAATCCGGCTTCCGGTAAAAATTCGCCTTCCATAGACGGAAAGGGAAATAGAAGCGTGCAATCCGAACCTCTTGCCTGCGCATTGACTGTTACGCATCCCAACGGAATATTTAAGGTTGGCGTTCAAAAATCAGCCGGCGACAAAAATAATTCCTGTTATCTTCTTGGACAATGTCGCGGTCAAGTATTTTATTTCGGTATTCCGGATAAAGACAGCGATGCTGTTGATTTTTCGGAAGCGGATTTACCTGCCGGCGTCTTACAGTTTGTACTGTTCGACGATAAAATGAATCCGTTGAGTGAACGGTTGACATTCAACAAAAATCAGGAAAAAGCAAAGGTGGAGTTTCAAACCGATAAAGCCTTATATAACAAGCGTGAAAAAGTTATCGCTACAATATCCCTTACCGATTCAGCAGGGAATCCTTTGGCGGGCAATTTGTCGGTTGCCGTTACGGATGATAAGGATATCGCAGTCGATTCTACGACTACTATCCAGTCCAGCCTGCTGCTTTCGTCCGAATTGAAAGGATATACCGATAATGCGGCTTATTATTTGCAGGACAATTCCGAATCGGCTGCCGCCTTGGACCATCTGATGCTGACGCATGAATGGAAAAGATACAATGTTCCGGAAGTAGTTAAAGGAAATTATGAATCGCCTCAAATCCCGTTTCAAACAAGTCAAGAAATCTCCGGTCGGGTGAGCGGTGAAAATAATTCCAAACCTGTAGCCGGCGGTGAATTATCGTTTATTGTGAAAGGCGGAGGATATGGGTTAACGGCTACGGACAAGAAAGGCGCATTCACGTTTCAGGATTTCGAATACCCCGACAGTACTTCGTATTTTATACAGGCATTGGGAAAGAAAGAAAACGACCAAGTAAAGCTTGTAATAAATGAAGAATCATTTCCGAAACCAATCCATGCTCCGCAAAGTTCCGCCGCAGAAATTCCGGTAAACAAAGGAGACCCCAACGACGCATTTATCTTAAAAGCAGAGCAACGTTCGAAGTATGGCGAAGATATGCAGGCGGTTCAATTAAACGATATAGCTGTAACAGGCAGAAAATTGGAAAATAAAGATGAGCCAAGGCTTAAGTTTTGGGCAAATGCCGGTTCTGACGCGACCATACGAAGAAAAGACATTGAAAAGTTGCACCCTCAAGCGATTTCAGATATACTTAGCACAATTCCCGGGGTACGGGTATATAACGGCGTTGTATCCATCAGGGAATCCATGTCCATCTATTCAGGGACTGCACCGCTTGTTTTATTAAATGGAGTGATAGTCGGCGAGGCTGACGGCACTTCTAATTCGCCTTTACAACAGATCAATGTTTCGGATGTTGAAAGTATTGATGTTTTCATGGGCGCCAGCTCATCGGCTTTTGGCGTTCGCGGAGCCAACGGCGTCATCAGCGTCACCACTGGAGAGGGAATTAACGACATTCGGAAAGGGAAAAACGCCAACGAAAGTAAAGCGCTTAATCAAGCAATATACACTCCCTTAGGCTATCAAAAGCCGGAAGAGTTTTATTCGCCCAACTACGAAACATTGGTATCTAAGCAATCAACTACACCCGATTACCGGACTACTATTTTCTGGAAACCCGACATCGTTACTTCTAATACCGGAGAAGCGGTTTTTGAGTTTTATACATCCGATTTCCCAACAACCTATTCCGTTGTTATTGAAGGATTGACAAACGACGGCAAAATTGTCCGGCAGGTAGAAAAGATACGGGTGAAATAGAGACGGACGGGCGTTTATGGCGTTAAGGAAAAATGGAACTAAGGTTGACAGCTGGTTTACCTGTGAATCGTTGATAAAGGCGGTTGTCAATCAAGTAATTTTGATACTCAAATTGCAGATACTACGCTGTCGATGATTGCCTATATCCTGCTTTCCTTCCGGTTTCGGTATGAACATTATGAATCGAAAGGAGCATTGTTTCGAGTAATGAATGTCGAGTGCTTACGAATGACGCTTGACAGGCGATTATCGAAAACAGGCTAAAAGAGGCGAGTTGATGTAAATGTTAAAATTTAATATACAAATAGATACAATTTTAACACTTCTTGTTGTGTCTTATTTGTCTGTAAGTTGGAAAGAAGTGCGAAACATTAGTGAATTAAATATAATTTGCAAATTAGACGCATTCAATACGTGTATTATTTTTATTTCATTTATAAAATTAACATATTTTATAATACACTGAGCGGAATATATTGAATATATTTAGTTACATTTGCAAATATTTTTGAAAACTTTTAACCATTTTATTGAAATAAACCATCTTTATCATTTCTAATATATGAAAAGTAGATGCAGATGATTTTATTTTTAATTATTTAATATATAGTATTGATATGAAAACGAAGCAATTATTTTCGATAATCATTTTTTTATTTAGCATAATGATTACAAATGCACAAATTAAAGGTGATTGGAAAGGTGTGTTAAACGTGCAGGGAACGAATATGAATTTGATTTTCCATATAACTGAAATTAACGGAGCCTATTCTGCAACGATGGATGTTCCGATGCAAGGTGCAACGGGAATCAGCATCGATACAGTAAAATTTACTGACAACCAGCTTTCTTTATCTTCCGAAAAGTTGCATTTATCTTACAAAGGAAAACTTGCAGGCGATAGTATCGAAGGAACTTTAGAGCAGAGCGGCATGTCGTTGCCTTTGAATTTGGCGAAATATGAAAGTAAATTGCCCGGCGACGCCTCGTTGCCTTCTTCGGAAGAAGACCTCAAAAAATTAGCCGCGTATGACAAAGGTGATTTTAAATATAAAGTAGAAGACTATTTTTCAAAGCCCAAAGCGTCTAATTTCCAACTTTCACCCGACGGAAAATACATGTCATACATGGAAAAAGAGGACAACAGCACAAAACGGCACGTATATGTTAAAGAAATCGCAACAGGAAAAGTGCAGCGGGTGATTGAAGAAAAGGAGGAATTGATTCGTGGGTATGCTTGGAAAAACAACACTCGGTTGATTTATGCAATGGACAAGGGCGGTAATGAAAATTATCATATTTATGCAGTCAATATCGACGGAACAAACAACGTTGATCTCACTCCGTATGAAGGGGTAAGAGCCGAAATTTTAGAAATTTTGAAAGAACAGAAAGATTATATCATCGTAATGATGAACAAAAACAACAAGCAACTTTTTGATCCCTATAAACTTAATATTGTAACCGGCGAAGCGACTCAATTGTTTGAAAATACCGATGCGGCAAATCCCGTACAAGGTTATGATTTCGATAAAGACGGCGTATTGCGCGCCTACACAAAGATGGTCAACGGTGTTGAAAGCGAATTGTATTATAAAGATTTAGCTGCTGATACATTTAAACTTGCGAAACATACAAATTGGTATGATACATTTGGTATAGAAACTTTTAACTATTCATCGGGAAATAAAGACGAAGCTTACGTTCTAACTAATCTCGACAGCGATAAAGCCCGTTTCGTATTGTACGATTTCAAAAACAATAAAATTATTAAAGATGTGTTTTCGAATCCGGATTATGACGTTTCCGGAATGGCGGTTTCACGTAAACGCAATTACGAAACCGATTATTTTAGCTATGAAGGCGAGAAAAACGTAATTGTTCCGGTAAGCAGTTTTTATAAAGATTTATACAATCACATGGAAAGCGAATTTAAGGGAAAAGAATTTGTAACGGTCGATAATGACGACAACGAGAATACATTTCTAATTTTCGTTCAAAGCGACAAGTTGTATGGAACTTATTATCAATACGATGTGAAAACAAAGAAGTTCTCGCTATTGTATGATTTAATGCCGCAATTGAAAGAAGAAGACATGGCTGAAATGCGCCCCATCACATTTAAAAGCCGCGACGGGCTTACGATTCACGGATATATTACATTGCCCAAAGCTGCCTTGCAAGGTAAAAAAGTGCCGCTCATCGTTAATCCGCACGGCGGACCGCAAACCATACGCGATTCATGGGGATTTAATCCCGAAACACAACTTTTTGCCAGTCGCGGATATGCCACGTTGCAGGTAAATTTCCGTATTTCGGGCGGTTATGGAAAAGATTTTCTGCGTGCAGGATTCAAGCAGGTAGGTCGGAAAGTAATGGACGATATTGAAGATGGCGTAAAGTATGTAATTGAACAAGGTTGGATTGATCCAACTAAAATCGCAATCTACGGCGGCAGTCACGGTGGATATGCGACGTTGATGGGATTAATTAAAACACCCGATTTATATACTTGTGGAGTAGATTATTGTGGAATTTCAAACATTTTTACTTTCTTTAAATCCTTTCCGGAATATTGGAAGCCTATGACACAAATGGTTAAAGAAATATGGTATGATGTTGATGATCCGAAAGAATCGGAAATAGCAAGGGAAGTATCGCCTGTGTTTCAAGTTGATAAAATTACAAAGCCTGTGTTTGTGATACAAGGCGGCAACGACCCTCGTGTAAACATCAATGAATCCGACCAAATCGTGAAAAATTTGCGCGTCAAAGGTTTCGATGTACCTTATATGGTAAAGTATAACGAAGGACATGGCTATCAACGCGAAGAAAACCGGATGGATTTATATAAATGTATGATGGGATTTTTTGCAAAGGTTTTCTTTTAGACATTTCGTTTGTCTAATTTTATTTCTTTTCTAAACCTAAACGGATTCAGATTATCCTAAATAAACTGTAAAAATGCAACAAGTTATTGACAGTGAGAAAGACTTTTTTGTACTTTTGCAGTTTATTTAATTCGTAATGGCATTAGAATCCCATATCATTATTAAAGGAGCGAGGGTTAATAACCTCAAAAACATTGATGTAGAAATTCCCCGCAATCAGTTTATCGTAATCACCGGCTTGTCCGGCTCCGGAAAATCTTCCTTAGCTTTCGATACGTTGTATGCCGAAGGGCAACGACGGTATGTCGAGAGCCTTTCTTCCTACGCACGGCAGTTTCTGGGACGCATGAGTAAACCCGAAACGGATTACATCAAAGGGATTCCGCCCGCTATTGCTATCGAACAAAAAGTGAATACGCGCAATCCGCGCTCAACAGTCGGAACATCCACTGAGATTTACGATTACCTGCGGATGCTTTTCGCCCGCATCGGCAAAACCATTTCGCCTGTTTCCGGCGAAGAAGTCAGGAAACATACGGTCAGCGATGTGGTGGATGAAAGGACGAATTATCCCGAAGGAACAAAATTCGCGTTGCTGACAAAAGTAAGCGTCCGTCAAGAACGTAGCCGGAAGGAACAATTGGAAATCTTTCTGAAAGAAGGTTTTTCACGCGTGGAAATCAATGGTACAATCCTGCGTATTGATGAAATTCTCAAAGATAATTTGCTGTTAGACAAACTTTCTTCCGACGAAACCGAACTTTTCCTTTTGATTGACCGGCTCACCGTTTCCAACGATCCGCTCACCGCGTCCCGCTTGTCGGATTCGGTTGAAACGGCTTTTTTTGAAGGCAACGGTTATGCTATTCTTCGGTTTTATACGGACAACGGCGTCATTTCCAAAGAATTTTCGCGCCGGTTTGAAGCCGACGGCATTGAATTTGAAGAGCCATCCGATTTGATGTTTAATTTCAACAGTCCGGCGGGAGCTTGCCCGAAATGTGAAGGTTTCGGGAAAATAATAGGAATCGACGAAAATCTGGTAGTACCTAATCAATCCTTGTCTGTTTACGAAGATGCTGTTGTTTGTTGGAAAGGCGAAAAGATGAGCGAGTGGAAACATGATTTCATTCACAATGCCGCACGTTACAATTTCCCTGTGCACCGTCCGTATTATCAACTTTCGGAAGAAGAAAAAAATCTACTTTGGCACGGAAAAGGCGTATTGAAAGGAATTGACGATTTTTTCAAATATGTAGAAGACAATTTATATAAAATTCAATATCGTGTCCTGCAAGCACGTTATCGAGGCAAAACCGTTTGTCCGGTTTGCAAGGGTAGTCGATTGAAACCTCAGGCGTCGTATGTCAAAATTAACGGGCAAACTATTTCCGCTTTGGTCAATTTGCCGGTAAGTAAGCTGCGGGATTTTTTTAACAGCTTGCAGTTGGACGAACACGATGCCGCCGTAGCTAAACGCCTTTTGATAGAAATCAATTCCCGTCTTCAATTCCTTAACGACGTCGGTTTGGGCTATTTAACACTTAACCGTTTATCATCAACGCTTTCAGGCGGAGAAAGCCAGCGGATTAATCTGGCGACTTCTCTCGGAAGCAGTCTGGTTGGTTCGCTTTATATTCTGGATGAACCGAGTATTGGTTTGCATTCGAAAGATACCGGTTTGCTGATTCAGGTGTTACGACAGTTGCAAACGTTGGGAAATACGGTTGTGGTTGTGGAACACGACGAAGAGATTATTCGTGCGGCGGATTACATCATTGATATTGGACCGGAAGCAGGGCAGTGGGGTGGTGAAATTGTTTATCAAGGCGAATTAAGTCAGGCGCTTCAGGAGAAAAAAGAAAGGAGTTACACGGTGCGTTACCTGACCGGCGAAGAACAAATTCCGGTTCCGGCTCGACGTCGTAAATGGAATAATTACATTGAAATCAAGGGCGCTTGCGAAAATAACCTGAAATCGGTTGACGTCCGGTTTCCGTTGAATGTGATGACGGTTATCACCGGCGTCAGCGGTTCGGGTAAATCATCTTTAGTCAGGGAGGTTTTCTATCAAGCCTTGAAGCGGCATTACGAAAACAATAAAGATTTATCCATTCAGTTGAAGGATATTGCAGGTGATTTACAATTAATCAACAACGTCGAATTTGTTGATCAGAATCCGATTGGCAGATCATCCCGTTCGAATCCGGTGACATATATCAAATCCTACGATGAAATTCGGAAACTGTTTTCCGAACAGCCGCTTGCCAAACAGATGCGGTTTACGCCGGCGTATTTTTCGTTTAATGTAGAAGGCGGACGGTGCGAAGAATGTAAAGGCGAAGGATTTATCACCGTCGAAATGCAGTTTATGGCAGATGTAGTGTTGGAATGTGAATCCTGTCACGGAAAACGTTTCAAACAGGAAGTGCTTGACGTCGAATACCGCGGCAAAACTATTTACGATGTTTTGGAAATGACCATCGATGAAGCCATTGTCTTTTTTAATGAGTCGGGAGGAAGTCAGGAAAAGAAGATAGTCAAAAAACTGAATTGCCTCAAAGAAGTCGGATTAGGTTATGTGAAATTAGGACAAAGCTCTTTCACTTTGTCGGGAGGCGAAAATCAACGAGTGAAATTAGCCTATCATTTGGGAGAAGAAAAAGCGCAACCAACGCTGTTCATTTTCGACGAGCCGACCACCGGTCTGCATTTTCACGACATCAAAACCTTGTTGAAAGCATTCGACGCTTTGATTGAACGAGGACACACCATTGTTATTATCGAACACAATATGGACGTAATCAAATGCGCCGACCACCTCATCGATTTAGGTCCCGAAGGCGGAGAAAAAGGCGGTTACGTGGTTTGCACCGGAACGCCCGAGCAGGTCGCCGGCTGTGACGAATCCTATACGGGACGGTTTTTGAAAGGGAAATTAGGATATTAATTGTTTCTGAAATTATGGAAAGAGGAATAATACACAATACCCATCCGGGCGAGATTTTGAAAGAGGAAATTATCAATGTATTAATCACTTCGCCTAAAGGTTATTCCGAACGATTCAAAGATGTTTTTTCAGAGTCGAACCTAAATCCTGTTACTATTCCCATGATTGAAACGGTTGTTCCTGATAATATGCCGGAGATGGAGCGTTTATTCATCCATTTAAACTGTTTTGAATACATTGTTTTTTCAAGCCGGAAAGCCATTGATTCATTTTATAAAATACAAAGTAAAAGAAATTTGCCTTTAGCCGGCATTAAATTTTGCGCTATAGGGAAAGATGCAGACTACACGATTGAAAAATTAGGCGTCCAACTTGCCATTCATCCGGATGAGCCAAGTCCTATGGGGATTGCCGGTAAACTCAATGAAGATAAAGGCATTAAAGGAAAAACAATTGCTGCGCTTGTTCCTTTAGTCGAAGGAATAGAAGAACCGGATGTCGTGCCAAACTTTTTGGAAAAATTAGACAGTATCGGAATGAATGTAACCCGCATAAATGCATATATTACACGACCGGTTGATAAATCTCAAATAGATAGGGCTGTAAAATTAATCACTTCAAAAGAAATCAAATGCATCGCTTTCACGAGTAGCGCCGAAGTTGAAATCTTACTTCAAAATATGAACGGTAATAGCCTTTTGGATACGATTACTATTGCTTGCTTTGGTCCTTATACAGCAGCTTACGCTCAAAAAAGAGGTCTCAATGTGTCTGTTGTAGCACAGGATTTTAGTTCTTTCTCCGGATTTTTGAAAGCGATTGAAGCATACTATAGAAAATAATAATACCATAAATTAGCGCCTTTGTGCATAAAACTTATCCGTTTGTTTATTCTGTTTGTCTGAAGCGTTTGGACATACTAACTTTGTCGTATGTTTAATTAAAATAAAAATGATTATGACGAAAAAAGATGTGTTTTGCTCAATTTCTTCAAAAGAAGTAAAATATTATGGGATAGCTTGTTTAATAATTGTGCTTTTTAACAGCGAATACACTACTACAATAGCAATGAAAGCCGCTCCGGAACTCAGCAGCTCTTTTATGTTGTTGATACAACTAACGAACGCAATTTTTTTGTGCTTCTTTTTATTCGCTTTAGTTGGTTTATACTATAAAAACAAAAATCATGTTTGGTGGTTTCTTCCGATATTTGTATTGGCATTTGTCTGGCCATCTTTGATTGGAAAACACAAAATTGTGTATAATATCTACGCTTTCTTCAGCGCTTTAAAAATTTCCGGGCTTGCTTTTATTTTGTTTTTTTATTTTGATTGGTTCAATAAACAAAAACAAACGAAAGAATTAGAAAAACAGAATTTGCATAGCGAATTAGCTTTACTTAAAAACCAGATTAATCCTCATTTTCTTTTCAATACACTGAATAACATTGATAGCTTGATAAAGAAAAATCCCGATTACGCTTCCAAGTCAATTATTGAGTTATCCGGTATCATGCGGTACATGATTTATGAAACAAATGTCGATAGGGTGCCTTTGCAAAAAGAATTGGATTATATTGATAACTATTTATGTTTACAAAAGTTACAGTATTTTAATGATGAGTTGGTTGAATATACAGTCATCGGCGACCCGAAGGATAAAGAAATTGCTCCCATGCTTTTTATTCCTTTCGTAGAAAACGCTTTTAAGCACTGTACAGATAAAGAAAAAAAACATGCCATTCAATTTTCCTTTTTGTTGGAATCCAATAAAATAACTTTTGATGCTATCAATATTGCCGATAAAACGCAAGACCTTTCTAAAGATAAATCCGGCGGAATAGGATTAGAGACAGTCAAACGCCGGTTGGAATTTTTATATCCCAATCGATATTCATTACAGATTTCGGAAAAAAATGATTTATTTTGCATTTCATTAATGATAGCTACCGATGATTAATTGCATTATTGTAGAAGATGCGCCGCTTGCTGCATGGAAGTTGGAGGAATTTATCCGGCAAACGCCGACTTTGAATTTATTACAATCCTTTACCAACGGCATTGAAGCCATTGGTTTTATGCAAGCCCATCCGGTAGATTTGGTCTTTCTGGATATTCAAATGGAACAATTTAACGGTTTGCAATTTCTGGAGTCTATTCGTATGCGACCTAAAATTATTATTGTTTCGGCTTACAGTCAATACGCTATCCATGGATTTGAACATAATGTAACGGATTATTTGTTAAAGCCCTATTCGTTTGAACGTTTTCTGAAAGCAGTTGATAAGGTGCATTTGGAATTACCGGTCACGCAGCTTAAAAACTACATGTTTGTCAAAACGGAATACCGAATGGAAAGAATTGATTTTCAAGATATTTTATATATTAAAGGTATGGGCGCTTATTTGCAGATAGTCACTCATTCCTCTAAAATTATGACGCTTCAATCGTTTGCCCAAATAGAAAAACAACTTCCTTCCGACCGGTTCCGGCGTGTCCATAAATCCTATATTGTGGCATTGGATAAGATTAAAAGTATTGAACGAAACGTCATAGTCATTGATAATGAACATATTCCTATCGGTAAAATTTATATGGATGAATTTTATCTGGTTATTGAGAGACAATAATAGGTCGGATATTTTGTAAAATCACTAATGTTTCGCATGAAACAAAAAAATAATCTGTTAAAGTAAAATTAAAAGTATAAAAAAATATTATTATCTTTGAGGTGTGAAAGTGAGTTGTTAATTTGATTAATTAAAATATTATGGTACAACTAATTAATAAATGCCAAAAGATAAGATATTCATTGTTATTTATAATGATAGGATTAATCGCTATGAATATAGAGAGCATAGCGCAGAAAAAAGTTGTAAATACCGAACCTCAGGTACAAGAAGTACAACCAGAATATCAAGGATTAAAGCGCAAAGTTGCTATTGCTCGCTTTTCTAATGAGACTCAGTATGCAAAGGGCATTTTTTACGATAAGGAAAATGATCCGCTGGGAAAACAAGCTATTGATATACTTTCGTCTAAACTTGCTTCAACCAATAAATTCATTTTATTGGAAAGACAGGATATTGATAAGATTTCTGAAGAGATGAAAATAGCCGGAAATGACGCTTATCAGAAAGTTGGAGCTGATTATTTGATAATTGGTTCAATTACGGAATATGGTCGAAAAAACCAAGGCGAGGCAAAAGTTTTTACACGAAGTAAAACTCAAATTGTCCAGGCTGGCGTAAGCGTTCGCTTGGTTGATGTATCGACAGGACAAATTATATATTCCGATGAAGCGAAAGGAGAAGCGGAAACAACGGATAAAACTTCATTGGGGCTTGGAAAAACTACTGATTTCGATGCAACGTTGAGTGATAAAGCGATTTCAGCAGCAATATCAAAATTAGTAGAAAACATTGTTAATAATTGTATGGATAGACCTTGGAAATCTTATTTTCTATCGTATGATAATGATGGAATTTTTATTTCCGGAGGTAAAAGTCAAGGCGTAAAAGTTGGCGATAATTACGAAGTTGTTGAAAAAGGAAAATCAGTAAAAAATCCGCAAACAGGAATGATGATGGATTTACCCGGCAAAGAGGTAGGGAAAGTTAAGATTGTCTTTACCGGCGGAGATAATCCACAAAATGAATTTTCTACGGTAACCTTCATTGAAGGTGGCATTGACAGTCAGAAATTAGCAAGTTATTTTATAGAGGAAATTAATAAATGAAAAAGTTAGCATTAGCATTAATTACTGTTTTACTTGTTGCTATAAGTTGTGGCTCTAACTCTACAGTAAAAGGTTTGGAAAATCAATCTTTTCTGGAATTTGTGAGCAACGAATCCAATTACAAAGGGAAGGTGGATGTCGCTATTGACAATCAGGCATCTTTTAAAGCGCAGGTTTATAAAGAAAAGTATGGAAGCAATCGAATTAAAGGCAAAGTATATGCTATACCAACCGGAGTTCATACGGTAATGGTTTCATACAATGGTAGTTTAGTTTACCAAAAACAAATATACGTATCTGCACAAGAAACTAAAAAAATTATTTTGCAATGAAAAAGTATTTATTTATTGGATTGGTTGCGGTTTTGTGTTTTACTTCCTGCGCAACAAAAACGCTGTATTCATGGGGAAATTATGACGATGCAAGTTACAACTACCTTAAAAACAGTGATGAGAAATCGACACAAGCGTTGATAAAAACCTATCAACAACTTATTGAAAAACAAACGGGGACAAGACAAACGGTTCCACCCGGCGTTTATGCTGATTACGGATTCCTTCTCCTACAGGCAAATAAAACTGAAGAAGGGAAAGCAATGTTACAAAAAGAAATTGAGTTATATCCCGAATCGAAAGTGTTTATTAAACGGATTTTAAAAATGTTTGAAAAATGAAAAAAATAATATATCTATTGGGTTTGATAATAACTGTATCTTTTTATAGTTGTGCTCCGAAACTTCTTCCTAAGTCAGAAGCATATAAAAGTTTCTATGAAGAAAAACCTGTTTCTATTTTGATTATGCCTCCAATCAATAGAACTACTAATGTAGATGCAAAAGAGTACTTTCAAACAACGTTAAGCATGCCGATTATTAATGCAGGTTATTATGTTATTCCTCCATTTTTGTCAATGGAAATTCTCAAAAATAATAGTGCTTATGATTCGGAATTGTTCTTAGATGCGCCTCTTACTAAATTTGGAGATGTATTCGGAGCTGATTTAGCTTTGTTTACCATTATTGATAAATGGCAGAAAGCATCGGTTATCGGAACTATTACCGTTGAAGTTGAATATATTTTCAAATCTATAAAAACGAATGAGATAATTTATGATCGAAAGGGAAGCGTTACGGTTAGTGCAAATGCTAATTATGGAGGAGGTTTAGCCGGTGTTCTTGCAGGAATGGCGGTCGCAGCAATTCAAACTTCAACAACCGGTCATGCCGTTGTTGGTTCGATATGCAACAATGTAACGCTTAGAGATTTACCGGCTGGTCCCTATAGTCCGTCGCATAATACAGATGGAAATCTGAAGGCAGGGCAGAAAGATTTTAAAATAAGCGTGAGCGGTAGCGCGAAATCTTTACAAAAGGAAACTGCTAAATGGTATTCGCAATTTGCTAAGTAATATATAGTTTAGGAGAATTTCCGAACAAAAGGCGAGTGGCTAAATCTCTTTCCCAATATTCGTCGCTTGCAAAATCCGGTCTGCCATGCCGATTCCGTTGCGGATGTTGCCGGCGAGAATCAGCCCCGGATAGCGGTTTTGAATGTTTTCTATGGTTTTCAAACGTTCACCGCTGCTTCGTTCATACTGAGGAATAGCATGTGTATGCCGGAAAATACGAATCAAGTCGGGCGAAACGGTTGAAGGGTATTTGAGCATCCAATGGAAATTCTTTATAATCAATTCTTTCAATTCATCTTCCGGTAATTGGGTGAGATGGCTATTCCGCATTCCGCCAATGAAAAATGAAAAGAGAGTGCCATCTTGCGGAGCGCGCCCTTGGAAACAAGCCGCCGGAAAAAGAATCCCCAACACATCTTGCTTTTCGATGAAAGGCACTAATCCGCCGATAGCGTCGAACCGTAATCCTCTTGTATTTTTTATGCCGACGGAAGCCAATACCATTGGTGCATAACGGAGATTGGATATTTTATTTATTTCGTCTTTTTCGATAAACGGAAGCAAGTCGGGTAGGGCATAGCCTCCGGCTGTTGTTACCACTTTCGACGCCAGCAGCTTTTCATTTCCGGACGGCGTTGCGTAAGTAACTTCCCAATGATTCTCAACCGGACGGATTTGAATCCCGTTAACCGATAAAACGATGTTTTCTTTGCCAATCGCATTTGCCAAGGCGGAAGTAAGGCGGCTCAATCCTCCGCGTGCGGAAAATACTTTTTTGGTAGCCAATCGGTCGCGTTCGGTTTTCGGCTCGCGCATCTTGCCAAAAGTTCCTTTGATAAAACCTCCATACGTTTGCTCAAGATTATACAATTTCGGTAGTGCATAACGGGTAATCAACATCGTCGGGTCGCCGGAATAAACACCTGAAAGGAAAGGGTCAACAGCATAATCGACAAACGATTTTCCACCCAAGCGGCGCAAGGCTAAAGCGCCTACCGATTCGTCAGGGTCGATTCCTTTGGGGCGGAACGGTTCTCCCAAAATACGAAGCTTATCGGGGAAAGTAAATAAAGGAGTTGTGATGGCGCTTATCAATCCCGAGGGGAGTTTTCTGAAACGACCATCTTTCCAAATCAGCCGGTTTGCAGCATTATCATTGGCGATTTCCAACTCGCACGAAGGCGACAACGCCGAAAACAATTCGGCAACTTCGGGATAGGAAACAGCGCCGGTATTCGGTCCGCTTTCAAATACAAATCCGTCTTCTTCAAAAGTTCGTATCTGACCGCCGACCCAGCCGTTTTTATCCATTACTCTTACTTTTTTCCCTCGTTGGGTTAGATGAAAAGCGAGGGTCAATCCGGTTAATCCTGCACCGATGATAACTATGTCCGTAGTCAAGATACGATTTTCCATATTAATTTAATAATAATAATAATGTTAGTATTGTCCTACAAAGATAAGAAGTTTATCGAGAAGTATGTAACTATTTTTTAATGAATAAATGGTAATATTCAGATATTATTTTATACTTTTGTCGTATCTAAAAAAATAACAAACTTAAAAATACTGTTTTTATGAAAAATTTTATTTCATTTATTCTATTTATTGCATTGCAACTGATGATGTTGTCAACGGTACGCGCGCAAAATATAGATTTGAATCAAACTTTACCATTTGATTCTACCGTCACTAAGGGACAGTTGCCCAACGGATTGACTTATTACATTAAACCTAATGCCAAACCTGCTCAAAAAGTCGAATTACGTTTGGTCGTAGCAGCAGGTTCTATTTTGGAAAACGACAACCAGCGCGGACTTGCACACTTTATGGAACACATGGAATTTAACGGGTTGCAACATTTTCCTAAAAATACGATGATGAATTTTTTGCAGAAAATCGGCGTACGGTTTGGCGCAGATGCGAATGCTAATACTTCTTATGACAGAACTTTTTATCTTCTTCCGGTTCCTACCGACAAGCCTGGCAATTTAGACAGCGCATTTATAATTCTTTCCGACTGGGCGGGCGGTGCATTGATAACAACACAAGATGTGAATGATGAGCGTCATGTGATTTTGGAAGAATCGAGAATGAATTTCAAAAATGCCAATATGCGCATGTTTTACAAATATTTACCGACATGGACAAACAATTCCCGCTATGCCGACCGATTGCCTATTGGATTGGATAGCATCGTCTTGAATGCCGACCCCGATAGGATTAGAGAATTTTATCGCGACTGGTATCGCCCCAATTTGCAAGCGGTAATTGTAGTAGGCGATATTACGGTAGATAGTGCAAAGGAAATGATAGAGAAGTATTTCGGAGGATTAAAAAATCCAGAAAATGAACGTCCTCGAACCATTTATGAAATACCGCCTTATACTGAAAAAAAGGCGATAGTGGTCACCGACTCCGAAACAAATTATAACGCCTTTCAATTGTATTATCCCATGCACAAAGTCGTTGAGGACAAAACGGTTGGCGATTACCGAAACACGTTGGTTAAAAGCATCATGACAATAGGGCTAAACAGAAAACTAAGAGATCTTGCGCAAACTGCCAATCCGCCGTATGCACAGGCTTATGGTTATTTCAGTCGTGGAGTTTCACTGGTTGATGAGCAATTTAGTTTGAGTGTAGTTCCTGTGGATGATTTTACTAAAGCCATCAACGCGGCAATCGGCGTTTTGCTTCAGATACAAAAATACGGTTTGTCTAATGATGATATTGAAACGTCGAAAAAAGAAATTTTGGCACACTACGAGAAATCCTACAATGAGCGTAACACGACGGAATCCGCCAACTTTACCGACGAACTTGCCCGTAATTTTACTATCGGTGAATGCGTTCCCGGAATTAGCAATGAATACCGGTACATAAAAGAGCTTTTTCCTGCTATCACTGCGGAGGATATAAATGCCGCCATACAAAAATGGCTGCCGGCTGATCAAAATTATTTAGCATTGATTGCCGCTCCATTAAACGGAAAAATACCGGTACCGGAGCAAAATTCATTACTTCCAATCGTGGACAATGCATTTAAACAAGAAGCAGTAAAACCAACAGTAAAACCGCAGGCAGCCTCTTTATTAACTACACAGCCTACACCCGGAAAAATTGTGAAGGAAACTAAAGACGCTGATTTGGGCATCACGACTTACACGTTGAGCAACGGCGTGAAAGTTACCGTAAAACCGACTGATTTTAAAACCGACGAAATTGTTTTATCCGGTGTAAAATACGGAGGTACAGGACAATTCGGTGTTGCCGACAAATCCAATGCAACATTTATTTCAAATGTTATTGAATCAATGGGCTACGGACAGTTTACACCTACGGCGCTGAATGATTTTCTTTCCGGAAAAACAGTGGGGGTAAATACATATTTTGATCAATCGGCTAATTTTATAAGTGGTTCTTCATCGGTAAGCGATTTGCCGACATTGCTTCAATTGACCTATCTGAAACTAACTTCGCCGAGAAAGGATACGGATTTGTTTTCAGGCTTTGTCACCAAAATAAAAGCGCAGATTCAAGCGTTGAAAGATAATCCTCAGTACGCTTTCCAAGACACGCTTTCCAAAGTGCTGTCCGGCAATAATCCTTTAGCGCCTATTGTAATTCCTACAGAAAACGATTTGAATAATATCAATATGGACAGAGTCTTGGATATTTATAAGGAACAATTCGGTTATGCCGACGGTTTGCATCTGTTCTTCGTAGGTAATGTAAACATTGACTCGTTGAAACCTTTATTGGAGCAATATATTGCATGTTTGCCCGTAAAAGGAGTGAAACCTGCGTATAAAGATAACGGCGTACGCATGATATCCGGCGAAAAAGTATTTAAGTTCTACAAAGGTGCGGATTCCAAAAGTCTAATTATAGATATCTATCACGGCGAAGAGAAATACTCTGAAGATGCGGAATTGAAAGCCAATATGCTAGCACAAGCAATGACCATTCAGATAATTGACACTATGCGCGAAAAAATGCAGGCGATATACGCCGGAGGAGCATCTTATTATTTTATAGAAACGCCCTATTCGCACTATGCTTTCCAAGCAGCGATGCCTTGCGGTCCGGAAAATGTAGATAAAATTTTGGCGGAATACAACAGAGAAATTGCCGAATACAAAAGTGTAGGCGTGTCGGAAACAAACTTGGATAAAGTGAAAAAAGCGACATTGGAGCAGCGCAAGGATAATATGAAAAGGAATAACTATTGGATTAATAATTTGCGAGCTATTTTGTTTTGGGGAGATAGCAAAGAGTTTTTCCTGAATTACGATCAAAAAGTGAATGCGGTTAGCGTTAAGGATTTAAAAGAAGCTGCCAATAAGTTTCTTAACGACAAGAACCATTTTACGGCAATTTCTTATCCGGGGAAAAAAGATGAATAAATTTTTGTGATTAATTATAAACGATAGAATTATGCTAAAATTTGTAGGAATTTTGTGTTTGGCGCTGCTATTTTCAATGCCAATGGCAGCGCAGACTGTCGATCCGTGTACACAAGATACGCAATTGACAGGAGGAACAACATTTACAAATACCGGCGGAGGCAGCAAACCTCTTAGCGGTTCGCCTTATAGTTATGAAATATCGACTAATAGCGGAAATGCTGTTCAACTTACATGGTACGGAACAAACCAAGGAGGTGGAGCAGCTTTCAGCGCAACATGGACAAATCCTACCGGTGGTTTTTTAGGTCGCGTTGGTTATTATTGGAATCAGGGCAAACCCTATACCGATTATGAAAACGTTTATTGTGATTTTAATTTTACGAGATCAGATCAAAATACCGGTGGAAGCTATTCCTACATAGGAATTTACGGATGGACACAAACTCCGCTTGTAGAATATTATATTGTGGAAGACTGGTTTGGTAATCAGTATCAATCCGAAACTACGCCCGTTGGACCAAGCACGATTTGTGGAGGCAATTGCAGTTCGATTGGAACTCTGACCGTAGATGGCGGTACCTATGATATTTACACAAATACAAGAGTTAATCAACCCTCCATTACAGGGAACAACGCAACATTCACTCA
>Ga0123354_10004600_pt1 | contig 19605 bp, 5 predicted proteins | sample TergutLab28metaG_2_FD_97872 | JGI IMG/M metagenome (GOLD analysis project Ga0123354, IMG submission 97872) | Labiotermes labralis P4 segment gut microbial communities from Petit-Saut dam, French Guiana - Lab288 P4 | ecosystem: Host-associated > Arthropoda: Insects > Digestive system > Gut ...
ACGTGCTCATCATCAGGAGGTCAAAATTTCATTACACAGCCTCTGGTATCATCACACCTATAGGTGTGATGATACCAAATGCTGTGTAATGCAATTTTGACCTCCTGATGATGAGCACGTGTGTTCGAAACATGTAGAGGCACGAAATAAAACTTATTGTGAAACAAATTTTGTTCATCAAGTTGGTTAAATACTGATATAAATATACTGAAATGCACCTTCAGCAAAACGTCAAAATTTGTGTAGATGTAGGTTCTACTACCAAGCTTGTATAAGCCATCATATGCTTCACTGTAAGATATTAACATATGACATTCATACTCGTATTATGACGTAAATGGTCTGTTTAGCCGGTATTGTTGCAACATGTCATAATATGTCTGAATACATTTTCTTAATTTTAAAACTCCCCACCCCCCCCCCCCATTAATGCTCCATTGTTATCATTACCATTCATAGAAGGTTGTTTTGCAAGACCGAAACATTTAGGAAATAGGGCTGTACGTGAGTGATGGATTGAACTCTAATTTTGTGTAGAATGGTGCTATACTGTTGAATATTGTTATATAATTGTAAATTGTAAATAAAAAATTCAGAACTATTTTTATTGTGATACGAAAATTGCGGTTCGATTTTTTTTTCCCTGAAGATCACTGAACCACATATCGCGTTGAATTTGTAGCGTTGGCAGTCCCAGTTAGAGTAAGTACGTAATACCTATTACTGGTTTACAGCAAGGCAAGTGATACCTCTAATCAGCAGGTATTTTGTGAGCCATCGTAATGATGGGTATTCTAAAAATAATTTAATTTAATTTAAAATATTGTACCTTATTGAAAGCTGAAAATTTAGATCTCAGTTTTGACAATCAAAGAAGGTATATAGTTTTTATGTATGTCTGTGTGATTGTAAACAGCCTGAAGGTGGCTCAGATTAAGCTTAAACATGCAAGTGTAAGTGTAGGTTTAAACAGTAAACACTTATCAGTATAAACTCAACACATTACAACGTGTTGAGCTTATACTCCTTTGTACTTGTAACTCTTTGAGAATGGCACCTCGGTGCCGAAATATGTGGGAAATTTTTTAAGTCTTAGGTATGAGTTGTATCGTACTGTGTGCATTGGTTGGTGGATATACTGACTGTAAGAATATGCGGGGTTTGAGTAATATCAAATTTAATAAAGAGTTTTATTAGACGGTTAACCAATGAGGAATTTACTTGGCAAAAACACATCGCAATGACGCACCATAGGTAAAAATGGATATCTTGTTTTTTAATTGGTTAGTTTGTATGTTTGTAACTTTGTAGCTTTGTTTGTATCTGTTCGTACATTTCTAATGGTTTCAGAACTGCGATTTACAATAAGGAAGATTAACCAAATCAATGGAGCAATTATCCTTGAGGAACTGATATGTTCCCAAAGCCAAGCCATTCCCCGCAACTCTGGAATCGGAAGGTTCATAAGCGTCCACCACTTGATCCTCTCCGGAGCCAGATAAATGTAATCCCCTCCACCCACCTCCTCCCATTCAATATCTTTAAGATCCCGTCCAATATGTTTCTCCCATTACGCACAGATATTCCTAGCGGCCACTTTATCTTCAGGTTTTCCACCCAAAACCCTGTATGAACTTTTCTCCTCTCATTTGCCTGATATATGCATCGCCCATTTCATTCTTCTTAAGAAGCGGGGAATTTTTTGGCTGGGTAACAACGTCTTATTTCCTCGAAACTTCTCAGCCTGCGTTCTTACATTAATGTGACAGACCAAGTTTCATATCCATGTGAAACAACAGGCAAAAATATTGTTTGTGTTTTGTAATGTTTATAATTTGAAAAGCAGTGGGGAATTTCGAAAATTTCTGGCTTGAGGAAATATGGAAAAGGCGTGAACAATTAACAGTTTACACCAGTGGACTTGGTGAAATTTTTTTGGTGGTACGTTTTATTGTAGATTGGCGTTAATGGACCGCTCAGGCATGCCACATTTCTTGCCCGAAACTTTCTATGGCAAAGGGCCACACCGGTGTTTGCGGGCTCGTTTGCGGGCCGCACGTGGACAAATAACAATAAGTGCTGTAAAAAAAAAACTCATCTAAATTAATGTGTAATTTTTATATCATACACATAATTTAAATTGTGGCTGCTTGCGGCATAATGGAAGATGGAGGGCCGCGGTCTAGAAACCCATTATGTATGTCGTCTGTGTCTAGTGTACTTGCAGCGACGTAAAATAGTGCATAGCCGCAATTTCTTGCATGGCTGCAAACACGAATTCCAAGCAGTAGACGTCGTTGTCACAGTAATCTGCTGTGTTGCTTCCGCCTTGTGTGATAGCCACTGCGAAATGAAATAACGATTGTGCCGTAATCCGTTACAGCAGCTTTGCTGCACAGAATAACACGAAGGAAGTTGTTAAGCGCGCACAACCTTCCCTCTCATCTTGTCTGGTTACAAATTGAAGTTGGTTGAAGTCCGCAAATCTTTTCCACTAAACTCTTGAGTTATATTGCTCGTCCGGTGGAAAAAGAGCAAAATTCTACATATGCCGTAAAAACCGTGACAGACAGGCAACTGACTGTCCGAGATCACCTAAAGTGATGTAGATCCTTGTATGAAATGGAATTATAAAATAACACAGTTACAGTATTACTAAGTAGTTTAGGAAATAGGATGCATTTAGGAAGAGGTGGATGTAAATCCTGGGAGCAAAGTCGAAACTGATCCGGTATTGAATTGATGGCGGTGCAATAGATTTCAAGTCGAGCCAGAACTGCTTACTTCTGTTGGGTTAGAAGGCTAAAATTTGAAAATCTGGATACAATCAAAGCAGATTTGATAATTTTGTATGGTTTATAGGATGATATAATTGCAGGCAAGAATATAGAATGTTTGAGCAGTAATAGTTCAGAATATATATGGAAATTCATGGCTGCCTAAATGCGGAACTGAGTGAATTAGAGGAGCCATTTAGCGTCTTTAGAATAGTGAAGTTTAGGAAGCTGCTTAGGGTGGATCATGTGGCTAGGATCGAAGAGACATATATATATATATATATATATATATATCCACATAATTTTTATGGAGGAAATCGCTTGTAAAATATCGACATGAGTGTGCGAGAAGTGGTTTGGAGGATAGTATTAAAATGGATGTTAGGGAGATGGAAGTCACTCGTTATTCTGCTGACGGTGCTGGAAAGACTTCCAAAAGCCTGAAATATTCATGACTGTGAAGTTTCCTTTCGATTTAATATCATATCCCTCCGCAATTTAATCTTGACGAATTTTAGTGTTGTTTAGGAAGGTCATTTTGTATTGCGGTTTGATGGGACTTCGTAAGACACTGAAAATAATTGGGTAAAGTGAGTTAACGTATTTCATCAAGAAGCTTGGATTGAAGTTCAGTTTAAGGAATACTCGCACATTTCTGTGTTGGCATATGCTCACACGAAATGGTGACAGAACTGTTTTAGGAGCGTTCGTAAAACTGCGAAAAGCGACTGTTGGCTTCGTTGTGCCTGGCTGTATGTCCGTCCGTCCCTCTGTCCGCCTTTCCACCCGTATGCAAACAACTCGGCTCCCATTATACACATTTTCATGAAAGTTTATTTTCGAGTATTTTTTGAAAAAACTATCAAGAAAAGTCAAATTTCATTAAAATCTGGTAATAATAACGGGTACGTTACATTAAAATGTATGTATATTTCTGATACCTCGCTCATTTCTTCTTAAAGTAAGGGAGACAGAAATTGCAGAGGAAATCAAAATACACATTTTATGTTCAATAGCTTTTTTTACCTGAATATGTTGTCGTTTATGTGATAATGTGGAGAAATGCTGTAAAGCCGGACAGGTTACATGTGACAATACACTACGGCGCATGCGTATACTATGGTGGATAGCTATGGCTAAAAACACTCAAAATATGTAGTACTTGTTGCTTTTCCAACGTAACAGTGATTACGCTACAGAACGTTAAATTTACCTCTTTACACGTCCCTTGCCTGTCTTGTTCCGAAACATTCCGTGTGTATTTATCTCAGTAATTAATCAACTTGATGCACAAAATTTTTGTTTTACAATAAGTTTCATTTCATGCCTCTACATGTTTCGAGCACATGTGCTCGAAACATGTAGAGGCATGAAATAAACTTATTGTAAAACAAAATTTTGTGCATCAAGTTGGTTAATTACTGAGATAAATACACTGAGATGCACGGTCAGCAAAACGTCAAAATTCCGTGTGTACTCTACATATATTGTTTCCAACTACTTCAATATCTCACGTGACCTGGTTTTGTACAACAAAATATTCATCTACGTATTGAATTTAAAATGGAAGACAAAGTTTTCAACTTTATTTAATTTTTACAAAACCTTTTACGTTTTTGTCGTCATTTGTAGAACATAGCTTGATGCTGAAACGAGATGTTTTTTACTGTATCTACCGAACGGTTGAGGACATGGTAGAGATTTAATGGCTAGTACAGTTTTCATGTCATCATTAGTAATGTCACACTCAATATTAAACTTGTGGGCGTGGATTTTAAACCGCTTGCACGACCACTGTTCCGCCCAGGGCTTTTACGTCGTTTAGGAACATGCCGCATTAATTGCTGTTACACGTCCGACCACCTATGCACGCTCCATCCTTCGCCGTTCGCGTTACAGCGTAAATTATCCGATTCGATATCCGCCTTGCGGAATGCGCACTACTTGCATTCTAAGTACGAAGACATGTCGCTATCTTATGGAAGGAAGGAAGACTGTCTAAAGTTTTCTGACCAGGGTTAATTTATGGTACTAATATTACATTGATATTACCCCTTCGTTTCTTTCTTATTCTCTGCTCTTTCTACCTAGTCTTTCTACGTGTAGACGGTTACTGTTGCGCGTGATCACATGCAATGACCCCCCCCCCACACACACACAAACACACGCATGCACGCGCGCTCGGTAGGACTCATCTGGACAGGGGATCAGGCCGTCGCAGAGAACTCTACTTGACAAAAAACAACATTCACAGGAGACTGACATCAATATTACCGGTGGGATTCGAACCTGCAATCCCAGGAAGCGAACCGCTGCGGACCAACTCCTTAGACCGCGCGGTCGTTGGGATCGGCACTGCGCGTTGTTTAAGGTGTATTTCATTTATGTGAAACTGCGGGATCTGATTCTATTTCCTCCTTAAGAGAGTGGCTGTAATTGTACTGATAGACTATCGGTATCGACATCAAGTAAAAAGAATATCAATGTCAGAATTTCAGTTATGTAAAATGATTTCATTATCTGAGATTATGTAACGTTGTGTCGTAGGATGATAAATTAACATTGAATTTTATGTGACTTTGGACAGGATTGATATGGCCTAATTTGAGAGATTCTTCTTATATTTACACCGCACAATTTGTGGAAATTCACATAGAATCTTACGACAACTGTTTTCTTTGCCGAGATTTTGAAACCGGAACCTCCAAATTACAAAAACAGTAGCACCCGCTCTACCGCACCGTTTTTTTTTATGTAGTACTGGATGCTTTGGTACCGAATAAGTGGACCGATTTCTTGACCTCTCCGTTCACCTGATTTCACTCCATTACCTATTCTTTTTAAAGGGACTGTTATGTAAAGGTTAATAAGTACTTAGAAGTGACGTCGCTACTGGAGTTAAGAGGAAGAATTTCGGAAAGAACAGCTGTAATTAAATTTGGAAATTACACAGCAAGAATTTAATTACAGGTTGCCTGTAACAAACACTAATAACGTTAAAATAAACAAGGAAGTCTGCACTGTTATTTGTATGATAAGATTTGTTTTATTATTTTCTATTACAGTGTTACAGTGAATGAGTTTGTCTGTAGAAACTGTGTATTTCTGTGCGAACCCAGACCCTAGGGAGAAGACGGCTTCCCACAACACCGAAACTCTGGGATTCTATTGCCACGTTCTCAATGCTGGCGGATATTCACAGCATAAATTAGGCCCGTTGACAAAAGTCTGAAACTAAGTTGTAGGATTTCAAGCCGCTCATTTTGCATTTTAACATCTCGCCGCGCCATAAACAGGGCTCAAAATTGCTGACAGTGTTACAGTACGAGGGGTTCAGTTCCAAATAATTCTGGTTTTGCTTGAAATATATGGCCGGAATAAAACCTCTTCAATTTCAATAACGGAATTAGACTTAAAAGTGCTGACACTGTTACACACGTTGAGTCTAGTTCCACATAATTCTGGATGTGCTTGAAATATACGAGAGAAATAAAGCCTTTTCTATTTTTTAAGTTTTGTTGAACGTGCATTTCGATATTTTTATTTAAAGAAAATCAACTTGATGCACAATTTATCTTCAGTATATTTCGTCAATCACCTCTACATGTTTGATGTTTGTGAGACCGTGCATCATTAGAACATCGATATAAACAACCAACAAGACGCCACAAATTCCGTTTGTTGATTTCTTTAAGTCAGCTCTACATGTTTAGGGCGACAAACTCGCCCACCCTCAGGAGCACTTTTTGGCTGTATATACAGTCAAAAAGTGCTCCTGAGGGTGGGCGAGTTTGTCGCCCGAAACATGTACAGCTGATCTAAAAAAGATCAATAAACGGAATTTGTTGCATCTTGTTGGTTGCTTACATCGTACCTTTAGATGTTTCGGGCGTATCTATAGCCCATCATCAGGAGGTACATCGTGTGGATACTTATCGTCCTTTCTAGATGACTGTCTGTTGTCCTGACAACAGACAGTCATCTAGAAAGGACGATAAGTACCAATTGTTATATCTACACGGTGTACCTCCTGATGATGAGCTATAGATAATCCCGAAACATGTAGAGGTGTTTGACGAAATATACTGAAGATAAATTTTGCATCAAGTTGGGTTTTCTTTAAATGAACCTTTTATGTTTCTGTACCCGAATTTATCTTAGAGGAGAGATATACGAAATACGAAACTATCAGAAAAGTTGTCTCCCATCCGACATTCCAAGTGCGAACCCAGAAATTGGGTTCCTCCTTTTCTTAAACTAAGATGAAACAATCGATTAGTGTTGAGATCACTCACTGGCTATTGTAAATAAGATACACGCACTTGGTTTTAACAAAAGAATCGAAATGTCTGGGATGGATGAACGAATGAAAGCTTCATAATTTTTTTTTCCTCAAATACGGTGCATAAAAATAGGTACATTTTATCTGACAATACCCATCGATCTTCACACAGACCGTTTCCCTTGAAGAGAGGCTGCGATGCAAGTGCCGCTCTTCCAATTTGGGGTGAGTTAGGGTTCACGCTATTTCATTCAATATATTTCTTTTAATAATACGTTTTTACTTATCATATTTAAACAAAGCGGTAGATATACTCGTATTTCCCTTCGGCTCGCAGACACGCGTCACTCGTAAGAGACTCGTTGATTTTTGCCCCCCCCTCCCCCCATTTTCCTTATGTAAGTGAGATCTGCGCCTTCTGAGTGTTTCTTTCACACCGCCTTCAATGCGAGTATTAAAACTGTACACTTTACTCGCTAGCATGCGCCACAAGTCAAACAATGCACTGGTTCAGTGCAGACGAACGACAAAGCCGCAGACTCTTGCTCATCAGTCTGTCCACAAAAGCACGGTGTATACTACGCATAGATTTTAACTAAGAATCTGGCCATGGCAGCAGGGATGTTTTCAATATATGACATAACTCTTTGGTTTTATGATCTTAGAAAGGAACGTGTCCGGCAATCGTGGTATGATTGTTTACTTGGTGGACTGGTGTAACAATAATTCTGACAATGAAGACGATCCGAAAGAAATCATTCAGAATGTATTGTGTTACCGTAACTTAATCCTTCAGTAAATGATATGTTGTGCTATGAGACTGTGAATTGAAAGGTACTCCTATGCTGTGCTATGATGGTATGATTTGATTAAATGGTAATCGTATGCGATGGTCAGAGACCACTTGTGTGCTGAGAGGGTGGGTTTGAATCCAACCGGGGGCATGGTCATTTTTGTTGTTGTGAGTGTTGCGTGTTGTCAGGTAGAGGTCTCTGCGACGAGATGATCACTGTTCCAGAGGAGTCGTACTGACTGTGGTGCGTCGATGTGTGTGATCTACAAACCCCAGGACTGAGGAGGCCACTGTCCTTCGTTGGACCGCAGTGCCACAGGAAAAAGAATTAAATGTTACTCGCATGTGCTGAGATGGTATGACTTAGTGAAATTTTACTCGAATGCTGTATTAAGAAGATGTGATTTTAATTAAGTTAAAATTTAGCGTGCGTTAAATAAAGAAGAGACTAAAAAACGAATGGAATTGCTTGCGATGTGAGCTGTTGCATTATCTTGCAGACAAGAGGCATAGATTTTTGCCGTAATCGGACTGGTTTTGAAAAAGTGTTGTTGAAATGTGTCATAGATATTGATTTTAATTCATGATCTCAGACACAACGGTCCCAATAATCATAGCTGCAGTCATAAGAGCACACCACACACCACTCAACGTTAACATCGTGTAATGGTGCTGTGTGGATTAACTTGAGGAACCTGATATTCTCAGAGTTTGCGTGTCCCATGCGATAAAACCAAGCGTCACCGATAAAGCGGAGTGATTGTGGGGTTTGTTTCCCCATCGTACACCCATGTAGGTTCACTAGTTCACAGAAATCAGTTTTGTTCTACGATCTGTGTGGTAATGTTTGTGAATCACATTCGTATTGTTTTGATAGATGTATTTAGCTTGTGTATCGCACATAACACTTTCTGATCCGGTAGGCTCGTCATTGCGACTCTAGAAGACGTTAAGAAACATAACAACGTCTTTCCGATAACGTGCTTGGGATTGAGCTGGTGATTGGGCTAGGTTTTGTAAGACAAGTGACCTTCTGAACATGAATAGCGATAGTCGACATATAAAATAATGACCCCATAAAACGCACGGAATGGAGAAAGGATCATGGAATGGAGAGTAACGTAGGATCTGCAAGGAGGAAGTTGCTTAATAGGAAGTAATGCTTCAGCATTTCAAGTAGGTCTGTTAGCTGTACTATTGGCAGTGAAATCCTTGAAAAGCTTAATAGTCCCTCAGAGTGCCAGGACCTTTTCGTTCTTTCATGGAGATCGGGTGGTCATTACCCTATTCATAAGAGCCAGCCACTGGTCTTGGACATTGGACATTTTAACATTTCTGTCCTGCGTACTAATATTTCTTCCAAGTGGCCTCCTCTGCCGTTCACGTTCTCTGCCTATAGCTATTGCGTAACATCACATTTTAAAGAGTTCATTATGAGTCGCTTTTCCATTCTTCAGGTATACAACTATTTTTATTTACCATAAACGCATGACAACAATAGGGCGGGTGTGTTCTGCGTGGATCTAATAATGGATGCGGTGTTACGTCAGTGTGATGGCAGCATTGATGCCAATCATTGGACCTGGGAGCTTCAGTTTTGGAGATAGAGCTGCAGGGTGTTTTTGGACGGGTGGACAGAAATACGCGTATTATGCTGGAGACAGCCCAGTGTCCTGGCGCATTTTTCGTCTCACCTCTTGGGCACGAAGGAGTATTTCCTCGTTAGCGTAATGTTCATTTGATGCACAAGGCTGTTAAAACAATTCCAAAGTTTATTCCTTGCACTCAGTGAATACATTGTCATGTAGGCCTCAATATAAGTGTGTTCCTGTATGTCAGTCTTATTACAATACTAATTAACGGCAAATAAAACAGATATATTTATTAAATTGCAATCTGTCTTTTCGTTGCATGCAGGCACCCCCCGTCATGACTATGTGCCCAATTAATCCCTATAGCTGCATGCAGTTTCTTTAGTTTCTCCCTTAATAAATTACAGGTCTGTGGGTAGAGATTGGTGAGGAGTTTTGGAAACTAAAAGAAATAACTTCTAAATTCCATGTTGCCTGTTATGTACATTCTATTTTGTGCATAATTTACAACTTTTCTGGCGGGGAGGGTGGGGGGGAGGGGGCATGTGTAGTATTTGAGGGGCGGTTGACACCGATACTTGCCCATAATCTACATCACCTGTGCCTGGGACAGCGTCTGTAAATGATTTTTGATGAAATCCTATGGCGTAATGGAACTACCCTCAATCCAGTCTCTTATCCTAATTTAGCATGTTTTATTTTACACTAAAGGACTTTGATTTATTTCACTTTATACGCACTTGTCGGCTTGTTTGTAAATTCTTTTAATATCAATGACAATGGAACATTACACATCCTTTGGGATCCTTGCTAATGGACCAATACACAGGAAGCAATAGACGTGCCCCTGGAGCTTCGGTATCACTGCAAGAGCCCTAAATATGTACGACGTCAATGAATGTTACAAATCGACTGTTTTAGAAACAGCTGTTTGGGGAATTAGGGCATGATTAGCCAGTTATAGCTGTTGTTGTAAAGCTATCCTGATTTCATCAGAATGTTTTCAACGACAGAACTAGTATATAAACTGCGGTTTCTGGGAGAAGGCGGGCGTTCCTTTTTGTCACTTTGATTTCGTAATTAGAACCGTACAGAATTGCGTCACTTCCGTGGATCGACGATACTACTAATACTGCTAGCAGAGGTGGAGGGAGATACGGCCAGGTCTGTACCGAACTCTTGCAAGATACTGTTGTAAGGAGCGCATTACTTCTGAACTCATTCATTTTATAGAATTTTTCAGTCGCAATTATTGATATGTGAACCACCACGTTTCGGAAACAGGAGCGGTTCCCATCTTCAAGGTTACTTCTTCCAAAACATATGTTACTGCATAATAATTATCTCTACTGTTAGGTTTGTACATCAAGAGCTGTGTACCTTCCCAGCCCTCACTACCGCGAGTGTGAAAAATAATTGGCTCTTTTAATGGACTCTGACTGATTAAGGCCATTTTTATTACTTTAATTTGTATTATTCTGCTTTTCAATTGATTATTAATTAGTCATCCTACGACTTGATGGACGGTCCGGGGAACGAATTCCGTTAGGGGTGAGATTTTCAGCACCCGTTCAGTACAACCAGTGGGCCCACCCAGCCTCCTGTAAAATGGGTACCGCGTTCTCTTTCTCAGGGATAAAGCAAAGGGAACTTGGCGTTGATCACCAACCCCCTTTTAGCGCCGATGTTAGAGAAGGAGTACAGTTATACCTGTACGTCCCCCCTGGGTCTTCATGGTCTCTTCTAGGGTGAACTTTCTTTTACCTTTACCTTGCAAAGTCGAGAGAGTCTACTTATTGTGCCTAGTCAGTTCAGTTGCTTACTAGCGAAAGGAAACTAAATGTTTCCTATATTTTTAGGACTAGTTTAGGAACCAGTATCGAAGAAATCCAAGTTCATTGGTCTTCACCTGTCCTTACTTCCACGAGTACACAACATTATTACTGTCTGAAGTCTAGTAGACACTCCGACAATAAAGTAATCCTCATTTTTCCCACAGTGTATTTGGGTGTTTCTTATAATTTAAGATAAACACGGATTATTTCCTTACATGTTATTAACCTTTGTTCTTCGTGATGGACACAGACTATGTTATCGACGATGGAGAGAGTGAGTTTTTACATAAAGATTAGGTTGACGCCTGTCTTCGAAGGCTAAATGACCAGTCGTCTGAAATATGAGTTGAAGTTACTGTGAATGTCCCGTTTTCCATCAACAGATTGCTGTCGTTACATATCACAATTACATACTGCTATCGAACGACCAGAGTACTCACTGGAGTGTCGTCACTCCACACTACTTTTTTGTCCTTTTACGACGTGCTTCAGAATCTCATTTATCCACAGTGAATTAAGCTGCCAAATTCACGCACTGAAACACGACAAGCGGTTTCTCTAATGACAGCTTCTTTCTTCTGACGTTTAATTTTCAACTTCGAAATCATGCTTCATAGTGTCCACGTGTCATACTTCGCGGTTAGTTTTGTACAGGACAAAGTTTGGTATTAACGAGATAACTTTTAATAAAATGTCAGTCACTGTGTAATTAAACTGTTGACCTTATGTTATAAATACAGAAGGATGCCCAGAGGATTGTGCGAACTTACGTGTGCAAGAAATACAAACAGGTTTAGAAAGACAGGCAATGTGCGAATGGCATAAAATTGGCGCGCCTTCGTGCAACACATGTGGTACTAGAAAAGTAGGAGTATTGCGTGTTCTGTGTTTATGCATGGGTGTGGGTGTGGCCTTCGGTATCCAGCATGCAATGTGCTTGGGCCATATTGTCATCTGTGGCCTGCCCTGCTCTACATTGTTTTTCCAAGTTATCTAAAAAAACACACTTTTTTTTTCTCGAAAAAAAAAGTTAGTGAACATAATATGTGTGTTTTGATTTTCTCTACAACTTTGTTTGAAACAGTTCTCATTCTGAGAAGAACTGAGCGAGATATGGTAAAAAATGTATGTTGGTCTTCATGTAAAGTTCCCTTTATTCTCGTCAGACTTTAATGACACAAGAAATTTCTTGACAGACTTTTCGAAAAATACTCGAACATAAAATCTCCCTAAAAATCCAGAGGCAGCCAAGTTGGTCCGTACGGACGGACGGACGGACGGACAGATATGACAAAGCTAATAGTCGCTTTTTGCAATTTTGCGATCGTGCTAAATACTATGTTGTACAGAATTAAATTGAATCTCCGCACGATATAGAGTAATGTCGTGCCATGCATGGCAGTATCGTGGTAGTTGTTTGGTAATACCGTGATACGGGTTCTTAGTCGTGTTAGATGTTGTTACAATTAAAAAAAAGTTTGTACCAATGAAGCGAATAAAAATGAAATGCCACGAAAATGTTAGTTGTCAGTAGTAACAGCTCTGTCTGTTGCACATTTTCCTACTTGCAGTTGTCACCTTTTTTATGGACTTGTCGCATGCAGTACACAGTCACAAATGTGTCCGCACTGTTAAGTCGCCTGGATCCACTGAGCACCGTTTCGAGTTACTTCATCTTCTGAATGTGCTCCACTACACACTTTTTTTTATAGGGGTCATCCCGTTGTGTAGTAGTAAATATATGTATATTACCGTCTAAAACACGACATATGTACATCAACACAGTAATGAAATGCCAATTACATCACGGCTAAATGTTTCGGCTGTAAAACAGCCATCATCAGGCCAATGCAGAACACATACCAGGTACAATATAGGCGCTCACTCTATGGGAGTGCGTGCTTATATTGTACCTGGTATGTGTTCTGCATTGGCCTGATGATGGCTGTTTTACAGCTGAAACATGTAGCCCTGATGTACTTGACACTTCATCACTGTGCTGATGTACATATGTTGTGTTTGAGACGGTAATATACATATATCCACTACACACGCCACAAATCATCTCGTTTTGGTTGGCATCCGATTTGGAATGCTTGATTGAATTTGGATTTTCTTTGTTGAATGTAGGTGGATCACCTGCATCTTTCGATCTTCCCTGCAATTTGTGCTCGGTCAGTGTTATAAGGAATTTTGCCTCAGGATCACAGGTTCTTCGACGCCTGTCAGTTAGTAAAGACAGAATGTTATCAATCTTCTTTTCTTTTATCTTTTTGGAGGTGGGCTTGGAGTGTCCAATTTGGATTTAGGAATCGGAATTTGAGGCACACAGGCCTGCACCAAACGGTGCAGGTGTGCGTAAAGACAATCAGTAATGTAATTTGAAATTCGAACACGAAAAATCTCCTACGTTTGCTTTGTCTCCTTTAATTGAAGACTTCGTGGAAGCGACGTCTGACAGCTTGAGTGCAGGGTGTAGTATTTCGATCACATTGCTCCTGCTACCACCTGCTGTATTTAAATTACATATTTAACCAGCCCCAATTCAACATATTTTGATACGGTTAAAGGACGGCCGAGATAAGGGATGTCAGTTGTATGTCTCCTCCTTGACCAGTAGGCCCACTTTGAGGCAGGTGACGGAGTACATTATCTTTCAGCGTGTTTCGTGGCTCTGCACATGCCTCTGTTGCTCTGTGTGCGTTCTGCTTGAATGAAGTTGTTGTGGAATATAGACCTAACTACATTTGCTAAGAATGCATGAATGATACGTGCCGTTCCCAGTTTGTTTATGAAAGCAGTCGAGCTGGCCGAAAAAAAAATTCGGCCAATGAAAAGGAAGAACAACCAGTATCCATGACGACTGGAAAAGCCCGAAATTGATTTATACCCTCTTACTTCTACTATTGATTTACTGTGTTACAAAATTTGTTCCTTAACCAGCGTCTCAAGTAAGTGACGGTTAGATCTGAAAGAACTTGTTACGTTAAACAGACATTGTTGTAAGTGAAGCAGGCCATATTCTTATGTATGTGACCTTGGATATAGCAGTGTGTTACATGTTTCCAACCCCTACACAGTTTTAAGCTGCGCAGCTTAGAACTGTCTTAATGCAATAAGTAATCTTAAGTTTGCAGATTTTTTGTTTGTGTGTTCATAATCTTAACCAAATTGCAATTTGGACTGTGTGGAATGAGATAAGCGGTTTGGATTTTGTACGTGCATATTGCAGTGTCGTGGGCCCGGTAGCTCAGTCTGTATAGCGACTGACTATGGGCTGGACGGTCCGGGATCGAATCCCGGTGGGGACGAGATTTTCCGCCCGTCCAGACCGACCCTGGGGCTCACCCAGCCTCCTGTAAAATGGGTACCGGGTCTTTCCCGAGGGTAAAGTGCGGCCGGGGCGTGCTGCTGACCACTCACCCCCTTCTAGTGCCGCAGTCATGGAAGAGTAGAGCTATACCTCTACCCCCCTCTGGCCCACACCGGGCCTGTAACGGGATCACTTTACCTTTATATTGCAATGTCATTAATTTACTTCGGGAATTACTTCGCTGTTTCTAGTAAAGGACGTCTTTTTCAAATTCACATGATTCATTCTTTTGAAATTTTAAGTACGCTTGCTTGAACATCGCCCGTCTTTGTCAATACATACGTGTATATCTGTACCATACCAACCGACTGAATGTGGCTGTTTTATATGTTGTGCATTTTGTTTGTTTCAGGTAAGTTTTCTAGTGCTGCTGGCGTCTGGATGATTTCCTGCGTGTTGTGCAAAGTTCGCTCGTGAGTAGCCTTTCAGACCTTTCAACCTTTGAAGACTATTGTTTGGTTTATGTAGCACTAAGTTATGACATTAAAAATTACGACTATCTGCCGACAAAGTGCGTTGATATGTTAGGTATGGGTCTCGAAACACACGGCGTTCTCTACCTCTTTGCGTTCTTAACTTACTCTTCTTTATAACGGAGACGGAATGTGTTTACTGCGCGCTACGAACTGCCAACACTACGAGACTTTAAACAAAAATGTCGATGGTTGCTTACCCTGCCTGAGTTTTTTCTGTGATTTTGCCTCAGTTGTAAGGTAAATACCAGGGTGTAAGATGCAAAGTCGGAGCACAGCCCGCACTCCCCTCCCCCAAGTACGGCGGCTTCACCTAAGTGCCTGACAAAAGTCGCATACTTCGAGTTTGCGACTGAGCCAGTCTGGGCTCAAAATCCAGACAGCCAACCAACCAAAGTTTATCCCTACCATAATTAGTTCGGTGCCACCTAGGCACTAATCTTCGGTAAGATCAGTCAAGCCCCTCAGCCTGACTTCAAATCGTTAACGTAATCATATTCCCCAGTTAGGGTTAAGGCGTCTGTTACAGAGCCCAGCGATGCGGTCAAACGTAGGAATGGCTAACAGGCGGGGGACGTCGAATTGCGCTTCGCGCAAGTCGACGTCCCCCCAGTTAGCACTTTGGCCTGGCTTAGCTTGGCTGTCGTTGCTTGCTTCCCATCACTCCTGCATTTAGTCCTACATGCTTTACCAATTCTCATTAATGTGTCATCTGGCTTATCATGAACACTTAAGCTTTTCGCATCTTTGAAGCTTGTATGGCTGACCATTAGTCAGAGCAGCTCAGTCAGTACAGTAACTGGTTGATGGGTGGATCACCGGTGATTGGTCCTCTGCAGAGAAAGAAACTGTACATCCGGGCTACGTCTGAAGCCCACCCAGCGTCTTACACAACGCGTGACAGGGTTTCTGTCCCGGGGATGAGGTTGCCGGAGCATTCAGCTGACAACTTATCGTCTAGTGTTGTGTTAAAAGTATGTGGATCTGTAACTACACAACCACATACGTCTTCACGGCGTCGTTCTCATTTAAATATAGGGATATTTTTGCATTCGATTCCCTGAAATGACAGTGTGAAAAAATGGGACAGCAGTTTTTAGTCCCAGCATATGCATGATGTAATTTGAACGAATGTGGCCGTCGCGTCACAATGTAGTCCCCAGAAAAACTTGCCTTAACTTGAAATTGTTATTCTCGTACGAAGGTCATATTACTTATTTATTTTGCAGTGTTTGTCGTTAGAGACACGTTAAATTGAAAAGAAAGATAGCGTATTTTAATTTCAATGTTCCTTTTTATAACTGGAGTTGTTATTAAGTATGGGTGGCAAAAAATGTATTAATTATTCTTTGGCGACAGTATTGGTTATCGCCGTTCGACCGTTGAAATCTTCGAATAAGGCCTGTTGTAAATAATTCCTTTGACGAATCTTAAAGAAACTCCTAAGTTTACAGACAAATTAAATTGCATCTTGCCTGGAACAGTTAACATAACATCGCAGAACATAGAAACATAAGTCCATGTTATAAAAGAGTTAAGTGCAGTGATGGTATTATGTTTTATGTAAATGTTAGAAGCAGAATTCTTGTCGTTAAATTGATAGTGTTCTATCTTACACGATTCCTTCGAGCACAATCCTTCTTGTTAAGCGGACATTGAGTCGTCTGATCAAGAATCCAAAGATTCATTACTGTATTCACGAATAGTTGTTATAGTTCTGGCGACGGGCCCTGCACCCCTAAGTTAATAAGAAAGTAGTATTGGATTACGTAAGAGAGTGTAAAGTTTCCTGCTGTTGTTTTATTTTCTAAAGCAATTAAACAGAATCCTCTTTGCTACCTTCAGCATTATGCACGCAGTTTTCTTGCGGAAGTTGTACGTTGAACAATTTATTACCAACACTTAAGATACGTTCTGTAATTCTAGTGATACTTTCGTAGAAGATAAATGCAGTAATCCTGTCTCTACAGAGTCATTATTACCTGTTTAATGTTTCCAGATCTTCAGTAGCTGTAACAGCGTTGGGCTGTTACGTATGTAGGGCGTTAATTCACATTCATACGGGAGGGCTGGCTTGATGCAGTATTTCGTGCCAAATATAGAGGGCGGGTGTTGTGTGAAGTAACACAGCTACAAAACTGGCGACCGGGTTGTAGGTGAAGTGAGATGCATGCCGTAAATTGCTTCTTATATTAACGCATTTATGAAGAAAATTACTTTTGTTACTGTGCGTACTTGTGACAGGTAGTTTCGAGAAAATTACACGCTGGCATCCATCCAACAGGCTGTATCTAAAATTTTGAAGTTTTGCTGGACGTGCATCTCTGTATATTTATCTCAGTATTTAACCAACTTGATGCACACAATTTGTTTCACAATAAGTTTTATTTCATGCCTCTACATGTTTCGAGCACATGTGCTCATCATCAGGAGGTCAAAATTGCATTACACAGCCTCTGGTATGTAGAGGCATGAAATAAAACTTACTGTGAAACAAATTTTGTGCATCAAGTTGGTTAAATACTGAGATAAAAATAGACTGTAATTAGCCTCAGTAGAAAGTTATGAGCCCATGTCATGTACGTGTTTTATGGGTTCATATTACACCAAGCTCTTGTTTTACGCTCTAATGTTCCTGAAAGAATGGGTGCAGATAAAAAGGACACCAATCAAACATGATATCTCCATAGGAAATAATGGAATAGGTAGGGTTTGCGTAATAAGTACCAACAAGGTTAACTTTTTTCTCTCTTAATTTATTTCAGTAATCATCCTCGGCATGTTTCGAATTTATTAATTGTTCATCATATGGAGGCAGTTTACTGTATATGCACCATGTGGTATTTATCGTGCGTCTACTTTGACTAGTCGCTAGCACGATCAGAGTGGAAGGATAGGGTGTAGCGTAGTAGAAACAAGGGTTAGAACGAAAACGAGAGGGCTTAAAGTAAGATGTGGTGTATATTTGCAAGGAGGCGTTATAAAAAAAAAAAAAAAAAAAGGCGTAAAACAAGGGCTACGTGTACGTGCGAGCCCACGTGGGTTTCCCAGCCCGTAGAATAGTTTCTAAACAACTGCGCTATACTGGCTTCTGGCGACCGACGAAGAATGTGTTGTGAATGTCTGAATGTGTATGTATGACCTGTTGTCCATTTGCCATATTCTTATGTTGGAAGAGGTCAAGCATAATGCTAAATTTAAATTTGGTCTTCCGCGGACTGAGACAGGGAGAGGGAGATTTCAAGGGGAGACGCGACTCTTGGAAAATATAGACACACAGGTTCATGTAACTTAATATGTAAAGGTAAAGTCATTATGCTGTCCTATATAATTTCATAGCTGCAGGAAGTATAAATTTTGCAGTGCTGCATTTTCACAATTATTATCAACACACATTATTATCAGCAGTTGTAATAAAGCTGTAGCAAGAAGGGAGTACGGTTAAGTCAGTATCAGATTTCGGCTGACTACTTCTGAAGTCATCCAACACAAATATTACGTACGTTTATCATCTCCATATTCTGCCTGCTACATGCCCCGCCCGCCCGCCCGCCCGCCCCATTTTTCATCATTTGCTCACCTCAACGATACTTGGTAAATATCCTCATTAGGTACGTTTCTACCCCTCTCTCTTACTTTCTTTCACCCTCTCTCACTCTCTCTCTCTGTCCCCTAGGACCGAACTGCGCCCTAAGTACCCCATTGTCTAATATCATTCCCTTATTTTAAACAGTTCATTTTCATAAAGTGGAATATTCCATACACAACAATTTGTAACAACATATTCATTCATAACTCCATGGAGCAGAGTCCTTGAGGAGTTAACCAGTTCTTAGCTAGTCAGAAATTCCCCGTATTGTATGGAACCCGAAGGTTCATTACCGCGTTGTCAAGTACCAGCCACCTGTTCTTATCCTTAGCCAGATCAATCCAGTTAATTTCCCCCTTCCTACTCCCTGTAGATCCAGCTTAATGTTATACTACCATCAATGCCTGTGTCTTTCAAGTTGTCTCTTTCTTTCAGATTTCCCCACCAAAAATCTGTATGCACCTCTTCTCTCATACGTGCTACATACCACGCCCATCTCATTCTTCTCTATTTGATCACCCGAATAATATTTGGTTAGGAGTACAGATCATTAAGCTCCTCTTTATGTAATTTTCTCCACTTCCCTGCTACATCGTCCCTCTTGGGCTCAAATACTTTCCTGAGAAACCTATTCTCACACTCCTTCAGCCTACGTTCCTCGCTCATTGTGAGCGACCATGTTTCACACCCACACAGAACAACAGGCAAAATTATAATTCTTTGTATCTTAACCCTTTGGCGCCGGAATTAAATCTTTGACGCCAGAATTAGATCCCCCCCCCGTCCACTTTAATGGCCGTTCGGCCATTTAAAGGGCTCACTGCACGACACACACACACACACACACATATATATATATATATATATATATATATATATATATGTCGTTCG
>Ga0123354_10004604_pt1 | contig 19600 bp, 19 predicted proteins | sample TergutLab28metaG_2_FD_97872 | JGI IMG/M metagenome (GOLD analysis project Ga0123354, IMG submission 97872) | Labiotermes labralis P4 segment gut microbial communities from Petit-Saut dam, French Guiana - Lab288 P4 | ecosystem: Host-associated > Arthropoda: Insects > Digestive system > Gut ...
AGCGACTGACTACGGGCTGGACGGTCCGGGATCGAATACCGGTGGGGACGAGATTTTCCGCCCGTCCAGACCGGCCCTGGGGCCCACCCAGCCTCCTGTACAATGGATACCGAGTCTTTCCCGGGGGTAAAGTGCGGCCGGGGCGTGCTGCTGACCACTCACCCCCTTCTAGTGCCGCGGTCATGGAAGGGTAGAGCTATACCTCTACCCACCCTCTGGGCCACATCGGGCCTGTAGCGGGATCACTTTACCTTTTACACTATTATTATACCAGCTCTCCAGATTGTGATCGGAACGGGGGATGGTGGTGAACATTTGTTGTTTGCAGGCCTTGCTACCTGGAGATGAATTCTCAGCTGTAGAAATCCCTGAACGTAGAAAAGTTCGTAGTGTTGCGTGTAGAGAGACTTCAGTTTACGATACATGCATATGAAATGTGATGGTTACTTTATTTTATTTTAACATGTGTACCGTGCATCATTGTTGTTTGTATAATGAACCAACAAATGCACAATTGATTAAAAATGTATTATACTGCTCTTTAATACACTGCCCGTACATGTTTCGACGCCGTTGTATCACCAATACTGCATTCACGTACCTACGTAACTTAGCAGGTACTGACTGCGAGCTTCCTGGAGATAACGCAGTAGCGTCGAAACATGAAGGGGCAGTGTAATGAGAGCACTATAATAAATTGTTAATGAGCTGTGCATTTGTTGGCACGTTGTACAAATTGATAGTTACGTTAAGAAGTTGAGTGTTCCCTGGAAAGGTCTTCGATTTTGTTTATGTAACGGAAAATAACACTATATGGGTTGTAATAAGCTGGGGCAGTTCATTCCAGTACCCGGCTACAATATGCGACCGGGTTCGGTTCCTGACAGAGGCAGAGATTTTGCGTTTTGCCTTTACCTCGAGACCGCCTCTGGTCCCAGCAGGTACCGGAAACCTCTTTCCCAATGTCAGAGCGGCGGAAGCTTGAAAATGACGACTTTAAAACTTAACATGTAAAAGATTTTTGTTTTCGAGGTTGTGTATGAATAGACCATCGCCATTTCTGAAGATGAATGTGGTGGTTGCCGTTGGAAGAAATGCGTTCCTTCGAATCTTCGGTGTTTTGTACCAGAGTGAACAGCGTCGCATACCAAAACACATGTAGCGTGATAGTAGCCTTGGTGAGAAAGTACTATTTAGCAGTGTGGAAGAAGGCGTGATTTGAGGTTTGCTCAGCATTGTTGGTGTAGTTGAAGTTTTCGTTGTTATCCAAGTAGAAAATGGTTTGGGTACCCTTAATACGGAGACTTTATGCTGCAACGAAGCGTAATAACCAATTACCACCCGATAGGGCCTCATATCCCAGGAGACGTGAATCTTCATTTCTGAAGGAGTTCTGTTGACATCCTGTTGCGCGAAATTTTTCGTCCACAGAAGGGGAAACGCCGGATCGCAGTCTGTGGAGAACTCGATTTGGAAGAGGTTGTGGCTCTGCCGTAAGACAGGCTACGGAATGAATGAAGAGACTAAGAGAAACCGGAATGAAGATTGAGTAAGAGTACGGTTGTGTAGTTTAAAGCTTTCCACCGGGGCGGGGGATAGGGGAGGCTCCTGCACAGGACGGAAAGTTTCCATGCTAAACCATCTAGGGGTTACACGTACGCCTATGCGAGATTTGAGGTTCTCGGGTAGATGCATCTTCTGGGGATCTGACCGCAGGATTTTGGGACAACCTGGTGTTTCCATCTCCAGGGTTCTTTGAAGCGATAAATTTCTACCAGACGCCATGGCGTTTCCCAGACGAACGCAGTTTTACAGTTTCGTTACCATGGCACACTGTTGAATAGTAACGGAAGTATTTGGAGCTTCTGTCACTCAGTGCTATTCTTGTCCATGTATGTGCGTTTTGAATCGGTTCTTGACCCCCGTTACATTCGGCATATGCAAACTCGTCTTGTAATTAGTATGAAATTTAATGTCAACAGCAGCATGGACTGCCGGTTTAACGGCTAAGTGCTTTTTAAGTGTCTGTAAATTTTAAATCGTCCGGGATGTTCCGCCGTGTCGACTGGTATCTGGTCACCGACGTGTGTTTATATTCAGGGGACTGCTCGACCCTGAAAATGAAGACTGTACGATTATTCGAAAGGTCAGAAACATTTAACGGTTTTTTCGGGGCGGTGGCCCTAAAATGCAGAAATGCCGAATGTGCATACCATACACTGTATGCTCTTACCAAACGTGTTTCCCAATATGCCCACCTACACCAAAGAAATGTTTGGATCTGTTCAAAATTTAGTTTTGTGTTAATGATTGGATGTCAGAAGGTCATTAACGAGTGTGAGAATGATGGTGACAGGACAACGCCCCGAAATGCGACACAAAATTGATATTCACAGTGAAATCGGGTTCCTATGGTGATGTTGGGGGGGGGGGGGCTATATCGTCCTTTTGCTGTTTGGTTGCATGGAAATTTGATAGAGACGAAACTGGGGAAAATGGATGTTGCATTTTGGTGGGACGAAAGTTTGTCCCAGCTGCGAGCCGGTGACTGGCCGCGCCGAAGGGGCAACGACCCACAGCAAAATATGACTTGCGCATAGACTCGCTCGCTGGGTAGGAGATTGTAAATTGAAGTCCCGTACACACAAAAAAAGGAAGGAAGGATATTCAGCTTGACAGAAATAACGCGTATGACTTTAGGCGGTGTTACAAGTTGTGGAAACTCCATTGCCTCGTGTTACGCGATAGCTACACGCGTCGACACTAATATTCCTCCCTGAAATTTTGATATTTCATTTGAAATAAGTTCACAGACTCAGTTGTGTAAATAAAATGTTTATATCACCCTCTGTTTGAATGGTACCGCAGTCGAATGGCCAAAATCTGGGGCTGAGCCAAAGGTTTGTTATACTTGTTGATTATTTTTACTTATTTAAGTCACTTGAATTCTAGGATAATATTATCTTAAACTGGAGAGGCTTGCTTCCATCTGTTATCACACAGGAGATTAAAGGGACGCTTAACACCGACATTTTGCAACAGCGATAAGTTGTGATTGGTCTGATACAGTGTCGCCGTAATAATTTGTTGCATGATAGTATGTCACGTTCCCATTTCCCAAAACCACAGTGATTCCCCCCTCCCCCCTAGTGTAAAAGCAACGGGGCCCCCCCCCTTCTCTCTCTCTCTCTTCCCCCCCCCCCCTTGTGTGCAGCATGTCTCATTCTTGTCAAAATAAGCTGAATAGCTTTTGCCACATCTACAGTGAAGTGGTATTAAAATCGCAGAGATCCACCGTCAAAACCCTTGAGAAAAGCTTATGTACTGTATTTTGGCTGTAAGGTTGGAAGTGAAGGTAAAGTTTTGGGGCCGAGGATTAGCTGTTGCCCTTGTTCAAGGACTTTGGTAGGTGATGGATAAAGAAAGTGAAAGGTTTGCCTGTTTAAGGCAAAAATTTCCCAAAGTAAGTGAGACCAAGAGGAAAGAAGGAAGTTTTGTTTGCCCACAAATTAAACAACTATTCGAAGACCACGACTTTAGTGCAAAATGAAATGGCTACGGATATAGAAGACTGAGAGGCATTTAAAACATCTGTGGAGACTTTCTATATAGGAAAAAGTGGAAAATGAGAGTGAAATTGTGCAGGGTTTAATTTCATCATACAGTGCCATGGGGTGTAACATGTCACTGAAACTTCATTTTCTGCATTTTTGTATGGATCCCCCTCCCCCCTCCCCTCTAAAAACATGTCCAATGAATATGGCATAAGGTTCCATCAGGACATTTCCCAAATAGAAAAGATGTGCAGTGGAAAGTGGAGTTCCCAATATATTGGCTGACCACTGCTGGAGTCTTATAATGGAGACACCAAGTGGCATGAGTAAGGCGCAAAGGTGAAATGAGTGTTTAATGACAAATTTCTTTGTAGTTACATTACCATATATAGAGACATTGTTCATTGACACTTACTTACTTACTCCATGGTGCGGAGTCCTTCTTGAGAAGCTAACTGGTTTGCAGCTAGTCAAGAAATTCCCCGCATTTCACGGAACCTGAAGGTTCATTATCGTACTCACAAGCGTCCGCCACCTGTCCCTATCCTGGGCCAGCCCAATCCAGTCCATATACCCACATCCCACCCCCTGGAGATCCATCCTAATATTATCCACCCATCTATGCCTAGGTCTCCCCAGTGGTCTCTTTCCCTCTGGTTTCCCCACCAAGACACTATACACCCCCCTCTCCTCACCCATGACACTATATTGTAATTCAAAACCATTTACTACAAACATGGTTTTTGGAATTAATTCGTTCTCCTTAATATTGGTGGGTGATGTAGCAATTTGGTTGTCATGTTCGGATTCAGCAATGTCAGAACTGAAAGAATCGCCCTGAATTTTGACAGGGAGGTTTCCCCTCCCCTCCCCCCTCCTCTCCCAGTTTTACTGGTAAGAAATACCTACAAAATGTTATGTGTAAAACCTATAGGGAGACTGGCGTGTGTGGGAGTTGCAGTTGATTTTTAAGAACGGTTGGTATACTGACCAAGCTGTGGGCTGGATGAACCAGGGTTCGATTCCCAGCATGGACATTTTTTCATCTCCATAGCATCCATACCTAATCTTGGGCTGTGCTATCCATTGGTTACTGGGTTCCTGCCTGGCAGTGTGAAGCTGACCACTTCCTTGTACTCGACAGGTTCAAGTGTATGTGGAGCTGTACTGTAACCTTTCTTTATAGTGTGGTACTTAATTAAGAACAAGAATAAGCTTGATTTGAATTTATCTTGAAGCATTTTCTTCAAAGTAAAGTAAAGTTAAAGTATGTGGGTTGAGTACGTTGGGGTCCATTGGCAGCTCATGATGGTGGTACTGAGCGTTGAATTATGGTTGTTAGTGACTGAGTGAAACAGGACTTCTCAGCTAGTGTGCCATGGAGATATTTAATATGAGGATTTATGCCATTTTTCCTGCAAGATTAGTATGAATTTGTGCTCTTTGGGAAGCAGATTTTAACTGCTTTATTTATTGGTGTTTAAGGGTAAGATAGCTGCCTCTGAAATTTGATATCCAGAACTTTTTAAAGCCAGGCTGACACTTTAGTATGCTATCAAAGATTCCAATGTTGTGAATTTGTGGTGTTGAGTAAATTTATTAATAAACTGACTGTGATAGTTGCATGTTGGATCCTAAAAGAGGAGTATGGGGTGGCATGGACTGAGTTCGTTTCATGATAGGAACAAGTGGCAGGCTCTTGTGAACAAAGGAGTGAACCTGGTTCCTTACACTGTGAGACATTTTGTAACAAAACATAGTAGCTTTTCTGGAAGGGCTCTGTTGCATATAGTTAATGGCATAGTCCCTTGCATTTGCAGAGACCTGTATTGTGATCTTGGATGTGATGCCATGTAATTTGGTAGATCAGGTATCAGCGTCTTGGGAGATGTCTGCTGCCCCCGTCTTCAGTGTAGACAAATGATATGCCCTCTTGTTTTGAATGTGTAGCAGCATGTTCATTCAAAATGTTGGTACTCATCTTTGAAATTACACAGCATCACAGTCTCAAAGACTCATGGTGATAGCACTTCAATTTACACGTACTTACTTACTTACTTACTTATTTATTTATTACTCACTCACTCCATGGAGCAGAAGCCTTCTCGAGAAGCTAATCGGTTCTCCCCTAGTCAAGAAATTTAGTTTACACAGTATCCATTTTTCCTTAAATTCAGAAAATATTGTTTTTTTTTTGCTAATGTATCTTGTACTGTAATTTGAACATTCATTCCAGAGTAGCATGTCTCAAGGGTTGCTGTTTGTAGCTTTGTCAAAGACAGTACATATGCTGGATTGTGGGAGAATTGTTCTTATGTTGATATGTGATCTTTTTGTTTTCAGAAATGACACCAAAGATGATGTGTTTGTTCATCAAGTAAGTGGATTCATACTTTTAGTTTTTACTTTGAAATTTTAAGGGCAGTGTCCTCTTGTATTCAGATGACAGGATAAGGATTGCAGTTGTACTTTGTCCTGTGTACTAATGTCATACTGGGCTCAAATGTGTTTATCTCAGATGGTTATACTGAGGCCAAAGAAGTGCCATTGTTGACTACATCGTTATCTTCCTGGAGCTGCTATGTGTCCCCTCCAGTGTGTACGATCTTTAGCATATGAACGTATTTGTGATAAGTGCATGATCCTCTTTATTAATTATTATTATTATTTATTTATGGGCTGCATGATATGGGCCAGAGTAGGCTGAGGAGAATACAGTAGGTGGGGGAGTGGGAAGATTTGAGCATCCTTATGTCCACCATCCATGGTACTTTTTTCCTGGTCTCAATATATATTTTTTCATTCACCGTAATCTTTATCCTTGTGAAGTCTTATTCAAAAACATATTTTACTTTTATTTTTAATTTGAACTATGTATTTTTTTGTATGAAGTAACATTTTACTCTGTTGCTAGACCCTTTTAAGACATCTTGGAAAAAAGTTTGAAAATGTGTTACCAGTTTTGTAATTGTGTATTGAGACTAACATTCATATTACTAGTATACTATTCCATGCAAATTCTGCATTGAATTATTATTATTATTATTATTATTATTACCATCATTCCATATTTAAGCCTTCACTGATACATATTCCTGAACACATGACATGTTTCTCACAACAGAAAATCATCACTTTCATAGTTTTATTACATAAACTTAATTGTAGTGTCACAGTAGTAAGGAAGTTAATGTGCTTAGATATGGATAATACCATAAGTTGATACATTTTTGTAGAAAAGACTGTAATTCTCCAAGTATTCTGTGGCCTTATAACATGGGGAGAAATTTGTGGTCAACAGCACTGGGGTAAGCACCTTCTTTGCATCACATGATCGCCATATACTTCCATGAACAGCTGTTGATGGGTATGAGCTACCAACACTTTCTGTGCCCACGAAAGCATACAAATCCTGGATATCCAAATGACCAGTTTTCTGTTTTCCAAGTGGGTCACCACTTTGAACTGCCACAGCTGTGCTTGTTCTGAGCAAATGCCTTATATGGCTCTGAATGCTTGAGCCCTCAAAAGCAGATGACATATATATATATATATTATATATCATCTGCTTTTGAAATTTCAGTGAATTCATTGGTTCGAATGGTAGGTCTGTAAACATTTCTCCCTCAAAATATTGGTTGTATGCTTAAATGTTGTAAAGGAAGTACAAAATTCTTTCTGTAATGTTACATATTTGTTGACTCTACCCTCACCTGCTGTATTCTTACAGAGAAAGTTTTTATTTCTTTGACTGTTGTAGTCTCATAGAAAGCGTAACTTTTAGTTAATTCTTTTAATTGTATGAGTATGTACTATATAGTAAATTAAGTCATTCTTAACAGTCAGCCATTGTGAAGAACAACCCCAAGAAAGCAGTACGAAGTGTGGGGGATGGAGAAGTGGTAGAATTTGATGTGGTGGTCGGCGAGAAGGGAAATGAAGCTGCTAATGTGACAGGTCCAAATGGAGATCCAGTAAAAGGGTCTCCATATGCTGCAGATAAACGGCGAGGCTATCGTCAGTGGTTCTTCCCTCGGCGTGGGGGTGGTGGTGGTGGTGGGGGTGGTGGAGGCATACGACCACGAAGACCACGTGAAGATGCTGAAGGTTGGTATGTTTTGTTTTTCTGTGTGGTATATGTACATTTTCCCTTTCATATAACAAGGAATATATTTGCTGTGTGAGTAGTGTTTTATTTCTCTTCAAGGTTGATGAGTAAGTTGGTCTTTGGATTAGCATAGGGAAGATAACTTAAGTGTAGATGGGAACAGAATTTAAATATGACACTTAATCATTTTTACATATTATGAAGAAACTTAGTTGAAGGTAAAGGAATATTTTAACCAGAAATATAGATTCATGATTGCTTATAAAAGTGAACTGTGGCAGGAAGGGAGCTGCTAAGGTTGGAAAATGTGACTAAACTGTAGTCTTTCATCTTGAGAGCAGTGATGCATTTGACATGGTTTCATTTGTTTGTTTACTAGTACAAAACTGATTTTAATTTCAGTCAGAATATTCCCATCTTTTTTATGAATTCCACTGCCACTTTGGGCATAAATCCACTTGTATACATTGTTGCCCTTTAGTGGTGTGATGTAATTACAGTTTTACTGAATGTGTCTGCCATGAACTTGAGAAGTGCTGGAAAGACAGCTTGTCAGAATCTGCATTGTTGCTACCTGGAGGTGTATAATTTCTTGACATTGAAGATGTGGAGGGTGGTACTGGCTGAAGCATTAGTAACTTCTCATCTGCTTCATGATGACAGGTTTTTTTGACCTGGTATAAACATGTAGCTGTAAGAATAATGTGCTGCGTGGTCACTGGATGATGACAAAATGAACTCCTGTGCCGTGGTATATCTTCTTGTTCAACAGTCAAAGCTGGATTTATTATAATTTGTTTTCAGTAATTATTATGAGCATCTTCCTTTTTGGGTTGAACTTTTATGAGATGTGTGGAAAATGAACTGAGTTCAGGTAGGATATTTAAATCATGACATTTAAATTATAGGATATGAAAGTGGAGAGGGCAAGGGAGAAGAGGGGACAGATGTACGTGAGGGGGGTCAGCCCAGGCGCTACAGACCCCGCCGTCGCTTTGAGCCCAATAACTACTACAATAACCGGCCACGTCGTCCTCCTATGAATCGTGACTCTCAAGGCCAGGATGGGGTAGGTATTTTGTGAACATACTTCAGTTCTGTAAGGTTTTGATGAAGTATGACAATTCAGAAGCACTCTTCCTTTGGCTTTCTACCACCATCTCAGAAGGTGGTTCATCTTCTATCTTCCGTTCTGAGGATGGATGCAGAGAGAGCTTCTGACATATTGTGCTTCACAACACTTATTCTTAATGTGTGTCTGTGCCATTAATTTACAGCGAAGTGTACATAGGTGTGTTATTAGGAGGAAGAGAACTGCTTTACTTAGCAGTTCGTAAGATTATATACTGTGAGTGGTAGATAATTTATGGGTCTGGAACATTTATGAAAAGATATTGATGGGAAAACTGAAGTACTTTGAGGAAAACCTATCTCATTATCATGTAATGGACCACAAATCCCATGTGGACTGGGCTGGAATTGAACCCAGGCATCAGTGGTGGGAGGTGGTCAGCTAACCACCTGAAAAACAAAAAAAAACAAAATGAATATATTAATTGTCTGGTGATGTACTGTCTGTATCATTGGAATAGATGTTACTTTATTCAAAGATGTTTTTAAAATATGTGGTTTGAATTTGTGTTTTGAAATCCACCGTATATGGAGGCTTCAGGCTTACGAATTGAGAGTTGACAGCAACGTAATATTGGACTGAACAGCAACTTATTGAGTTTATAAATAAGATGGGTACCTAAAGAGTTGGTGTTTCATCTCTGGTGCCATATCTGTACGTTTTATGACAGTTGCTGTTTGCGGCCAAGTGCCATACCGTTTATCTTGCTGTTGCATCTAGTCTGGCTGACTGCTGTTGATGTTGAAAATTGTTTATATATTTCTGTGCCAAATACGAATTTCTATTTTGCCAGTTTGTTACTTATGTGTTACAACTTAAATAAAAGTATACTGCTCTTTGCGTGTGGCGTAAATATACATTTACGTTTTCTACATTCGTTTTGTTTAATATTTTAGTAATTAAAAAACAATTTGACTGTGAAATACGTAACAAATTTTCAGTATGCATTAGTAGTTATGGAAGTCATATATCATATTTCCTGACCATAGCTAGAATATGCCTGAATACATTTCTTCCACATTCCAAATGGGATAAAGTGGAATTCATGTAAATTTTCCCACATGTTGTGTGTATTTTGCAGGTATGATTTTTAAGTATGTAAACATGAAGTGGGTCATAAGTGAAATGTAATCTTTTATGTGTTATAAGGGCTGGGTTCGTATGTTAATGAGACTGCATACTATAAAATTCTCCTGAATCCCTGATTAATTGCATTGTATTGTGCATAGTATCAAATTAGTAAAAAAATGTGTTTTTTATATGACTTTTTATTCATAAACTGTGTTTGTGGACTGTTTCCAGGTCTTTTTACAGGAACATTGACTAATTAAGGTATTAAATGTGAATATGGTCCACAGTATTAATGAGTAAGGAATATTAAGAAACGGATCTTGCCTTGCAAGGTAAACGTGTGTTTTGTTGATATTTCTGTTAAAAAAATTTCATAATGTTCACTAAAGAGACTGCAGTATGTTGTCAGATAATGTTTATAAAACTTTTATAAGGTTATGAATGAAAAATTGTTTGAAAGGAAAATATGAAGGGCATTTGGGCATGGGCTGCTGGTTCAGCAAATAAGAAGCACTGAGACTGTGTAAACTATCATTGGATAGTATAGTCTTAGTACATCATTCCACCACCAAAGGCCGTGATCATGCATGCCTGTGAAAAATTGCTGCATCATAATCAAGTCTGGTGGCTGAAGCACATGGACAAGAAGTGCAAAATGGAAGGTGTTTAGGGCATACATGTACCACATGGTTCCTGTGGAAAGAAGGCCTCAAACTGTCAGATTTTCATTGTTGGTTATCTGCAATTTGTGGAGAGAAAGCACCTGCACACAGTACTATGTTCTGCTGGGTGCAGTGGGTACAGTGCTTCATCGTTGTGGCCAGGAAACTACACAGGCAGCTATCCATAGTAGTATCGCAGCGACCCTAAAAATTGGTTCTGTGAAGCCGTCTGGAAGCTCCCAAGAAGGTGGCTGCAATGTATAACCTAGGAGGGGAATATGTTGAGCTAGCAGTGTTCATTATTCCACCTAGATATGATAAAATTACTGTGAGTTGAGGTCATGTCATTTCCAACAGTCCCTCATGTATATTTAATAATTTACTTCTTGAATTTATCAGCAGTACAGCTGATATACTGAGCACCTCACTGTAAGGCATTGCTATCATATTTGCTTGTCTTTGGATTGAAATATTTGTGTTGATAAATTTGTTGTAATGACAACTAAGATGCACATAATTTCAATGTGCTGTGTAAATTTTTTTTTATTTCAGGGATGATTCCATGTTAAATCACACAACATGAAAACTAGTGTTAATTCATTTTTAATTTTTTGTGATTGTTGGGCATCTGGAGGAACTAATTGTTGTGATGCTGCAGAGAAAACTAATTGTGATGTTTCTGAAGAGTGTTTGCAGTTTCATTTTTGTAGGGATGGAAAATGGGGAATCTCCGATAATGTTTAAATTGGGAATGGGGTGAACATTGTTAAAAATTTTAATTAATTATGTGTGAAATAATGCAGTATATTGATTTGAAACATGTAATATCTCAGAGTTTTCCATGTATTTAGCAATCCATTTCAATTTTTTTCCCCCCTTTCTTTCTTAAAAAAAAGTAGCTGACAGACGGCAGTCTGACAAATTTCTAGTAAAGCATAAGCCTTCTTCACTTTAACAAATTGCATTTGATGTTTTGTTTTTGCCATTAACAGGGAGATCTAAAGGAGGGTGGAGACTTTGAGGGTGGAGAAGGCCGAGGATTGCCCCGTGGACGTGGAGGGACTCCTCGACGTTTCTTCCGTCGCAACTTTAGAGGAGGGCGTGGTCCCCCCCGTCGACCTCGCAGCCAGGATGGGCAGGTTAGTAGGCACGCGAGAATATTGGCCTGGTTGTTTTCTAAGTATATGTGGTGGATGTCACTGCATTTATTTATTTTTATGCAGAATGTGAGTGAGGGTGAAGGTCGTGAGCCAAGGGGTGATGGTCCTCAGGGAGGAAGACCCCCACGTCCCCGCTACCGCCGCCGTTTACCTCGCCAGTCTCGTGGTCCACCACGCAACAGTCAGAGTGAGGGAGAAGGTAAAGGCAAGGTATGTCACATTATGATTACTGTGGCCCATTCCAACATTTTCTGCAACTAAATTTCTCAGCTTGTTTTAATGAGAGCTTCAGATTTATAGAACTGTTTAAACAGATTTTGTACATTGTGGGGTCCCATTTAATGTCCTGGGTTTAGGTTTTTCTCATATTTAACATTCAGTTCGGTAATCTTAGTGTAAAATTTCTGCCATTGGAGATTGTCCTCAGTTTAGATTAAGAAACTGTATGTGAGGTTAACCTACTACAGGGTGACCATAGTCTATTCATTACCTTACAGATTTACATAAAAAGTTTCGGAGAAACAAATGCTGTGTTTAATAGAACAACTCACACATATGGTATGCTTCTTTTGTCGCTGATTATCTCTGCAACTCTATGGAATTGAAGTTCTTATCTGGCATAATGTATTTCTGCAGGCTGTGCTGAGAGCTGCACAGACACAGTCAACTACATTAATGTCTAATGGAAAACCTGCCTGCACACTTCTTATCCATGACGCTGCCTATATTCCTTGAACACTTGTGACAAGACTGTCACTAATATTCCAGACAGTAGCATTTTTGCATCTTAATTGTTAATTGCAGCTGTTGGTGCCATAACACAGAACTTCTGCTATGGGAATGCCTTTTTGCATTTCTGAGTTGTGTTTGTGTGGCAGAGTCACTACTGGGTGCACTGTAAACTGTTTGAGCAGTTCTATCAAACTCAGCATTCTGTTTTGTGATATCTCCTATGTTTTTGTTTTCTGAGTGCACACACACACACCATACAAGGCAAATATTGTTTATGTTGTGGTGATAGTACCTGTAAATAAACATGAAAATGAGGGTGAATATGTGAATTGGATTGAAATATACTGGAGCAGGGTCTGTTGACAGATGTGAACATTATCATGAATTGTTCGTGTTTAACAAGCTGAGTGATTGTAGTAAAAAAAAATATCGCCACAGTATGAAGAAAACGTATCGCCTTAGAGTCCTTGGAGTGACTGAAATCCCTTAGTTATGCTGTAATAGTGATAATTTGTTGACTTTTGAATACATTGTAGTAACTTGGCAGAATGCTATGTGAGTGTAGGCAGATTAGTCTGTAGAGTTACAGTGGACTTTGTGGTGTTTCTTATCAGCATATTAGATGTGATGGGGTGGGATTTTATAACCATGTGGACGTATTTGGTTTCACAGAATGAGTCTGATGGTGGAGACTGGGAAGGCAAGGCAAGTGTAGCATCCAGTTGCTCTGTGTTTTATGCACTGCATCTGCTTAGAGTTGTTGCACCTTGCTGGGCAGTTTGGAAACCTTTCCCTTCATTTATGTGTCCAGTTCATATCATCCTTGCAGTTGTATACAACTGTTGTAAGAGTTTGAATGTTGGTAAAATTAGCGTGTGTCGCCACCTGCATGAATTTGGAACATAAATGATGTGCCTCAAGTGTTATTAGTTGGCATTTTGTTCGCTAATATTTTGAAGCTCTAAATATCTGTGCTAAAAAGTGCATGTCATGTAGAATTCTAAGGCTGCAGAGTTTTGTTGCATTTGTATGTAACACTCATTGGCATGTGAGTGGTATAAAGGTAAGTTATGACATACTCAAGGTGTGGGTTGGTGTACAGCTTTGTACTGGCCACTGTTTGCATTGAAAGGGTGTGTTGTGCATCCATTTGGATAATTGAATGATTGTGAAATGACCCTTTTTTTGTCTTGCAATATGCTTGTGTTCAGTACATACTTCCATTAAATTACAGGCTGTGTTACAAACTGATGGAAGTTAAAGTGCTTTTATTAGAGGGTTTGTTTGCATGCTGTTAAGTTCCTTCCAAATCTCATTGCACTGAATGCAAAGTAAAGGGGGTCATGTTGGTGTTGCATGGTTGTAATGGGAGGCATGTCTCTTCTTTGTTTTCAGTTGGGACCATCTGAAGAGTTGCCACAGGCACAGGTGAGTAGCTGGAGCATGAGCTGTTGTAGATTTCACATAGCTGCTGCGCACAGCACAAGAGCTTGATTGTAATAAGTGGTGTATATTTTTGTCCTTAATGTTTAGAAAGGAAAGTAGTGACAGTGAGGAAAGTGAAATACCAACGTGGTATACTGTGGATGGTGAGTATACCTTCATTAAGAATGTTGTTTTCTCTATCAGTGCTTTTGCTTTCTCGTGAAATTGAATACTGGTAAAAGACTCGTACATTGAATGCCCTTGGTCATGCTGGGAGACTGCTATATTTTGGGTTGTTTCACATGTTTCTCAATGTCATTAATATCCCAGGGCATTCCTTGTGAGATTTGTGGCATACCAGCAGATTGTTTTTTAAGTATTCTGTTCTTTCAGTCAGCTAGGGTGCATTTGTTGATGTGGTTCTTTGAATTATGACAGTAAAAAAATGTGACTGTGTATTTAGTCTTTGCATGAAAGCCATCATTAGGCCAAATAAAATAACATTAAATATATACTGAAGATAAACGTTTATGTCAGTACCACATATGTGAAAAGGTGTGACCCCAGCACAATGTAAATATGTGTATCTTAATGTAAAATATTAAAATATGCATTGTTGTAGTTATTGTGGTTGTTTCCAAAATTATATTTTTAACTAATAAAATTTATTAAATATCTTCTTTAATTGTTTTGCCTGAATGTATAGCGAAGATCTTACTCTGATACTGTTGGCAGTTATTTTTGTATGCATATGTTATGCCATTTATTGTTTAAAAATGGGTGCCCTGTTAAAGGCTGGACATTCTGGATTAATTATTTTAGGTGTGTCATGCTGTGTAAGTAATAATAATAATAAGCAAAATAAAAATGTTTGTGTGGTTAATAGGAAAGAAAGTAAGACATAGAGCAATGTAACTGCAGTTACACTTGTATTTCAAAAAATGATAATGGTTGTATTGTATAAAAAAAAGGAAGCACAGTTAAAAGTTCTTGTACTTGTTGGCAGCTTGTTCGTCTTCTCCGTTATCAAACATTTCAGAGTCAAAAGTTTTAAGTTCCCACAAGTAGAACAGATGGCACATTGCTCAGTGATCCACACAGAACCCCCCAGTGTCACTCTAGGCAGAGGTATGGTGGGTGTAGTTGGGTGGGGTGATAGGCTTCCTGGCCTAGGGGGTCCTGGAAATTGCCCTGCAGTAACACTTCAGCCCCTAGCCCCGAAGGGTGCAGTGACATTGTCTGTGGTGTAAAAGTCAGAGGATTCCTAAGAAGATGAAACATGCATCAGAAAAAAAAAACCATAGTACTTCAAGAGAATGAAACATGTAAAAGGACAGAAAGAATGGCATTGGGAATGGAGTGAAGAATCCCTCACAACCAGGTGATGGGTCATGATGTCAAGTTTGAATACCATATAGAGTCGTGTGGTTTCATGCAGCAGTTTTGATGTTCGTTTATTGTGACACACGCTTTTCATCTTGTCTATAATGTGTTTTGTGCGTATGAGGTAAACCCAGTTCCAAACATGCACCTAAGAGTAGAGTAATTACTTTACACTTTTCATAATGATAACTAGAAACTACCAGTAGCATTGTATGAGGTATGAAAACCTGTAAATATCCACATAAATTTCAGACATATCCATACTCCAAGTACAGTAAATAGGAGACTACATGTAAAACTTTTAATCTCCCCCTCCTGTACTGTATGCTGTACATACCAACTTAATGAACAGATTTGTATATTTGCATATGTAATAATAGGAGATATTACTTTTTTATTTCTTATTGCATATAGTGATAACTTAAATGAGGGTCATCAGATACAAAAAAAACTGAGATTTGTTACATACAAGTAGGAAATCATAGGTAAATAGAAACATGTTTACAGCACATAGGATAATGACAATGAGGAAAACTACAGATGGAGAAAAATAGTTTTTTTTTTAAACTGGTCTATCTCATAACAGTTGAAAGACCCAGATTTTGCAGATGATGCCTGCCTTCTGTCCCACACCTTTGTTAAAATGGAAAAGAAGTTGATGGAATTTGCAAAGTGCAGGAAGAATTGTCAGATTGAAGATTGCGAGAAAACCCAGTCACTAAGAATTGTCAAAAGTTACAAAAGATATAAAAATGATATAAAAGAGTTGAACAAATTTGTATACTTAGACAGTGTGGTGACCAGCACTTGTGGGGCAGAGGAAGGTGTAAAAACACATATTCAGTAGGCCAGTTAGGTATCCATTGCAACATATTTGAGGCTTTTATAAGTAATGTCATGTCTGTTATGGGTGTAAAATGCGAAAGGAAAATTCTATTTGAAACACTAGTTGGTAGAACATATGCATATGTGTGTGTGTAAATAACCAACAGTATCATTAGCAGATGTTTGCTGTACATTCAGGCATAACAATTAATGCAGATATTTAATTAATTTTATTAGTAAAAATATAGTTTTACAAAGAATCATAATAACTGGGCAGTATAGGCCAACATACTAGTATTTTACATAAGATGTGTAGGTGTAGTGTATTGCTGGGTTCCCACCTTTTCATCTGTATTGCAGGTATTTCGAAACTCAATATCTGCTGTTTGTGTTGACTGAAGCACTTAATTTGATTGTATTACACAGAGTGGGGTGACACAGACAAAGGTTGTTTGCTCTTGTGCTGTGTCACCACATTCTTGTTACTACCTATCAGATGCTGAAGAAGTTCAGCCACATGGTAAGCTGCCATAACTTTGGTTTCTAGTTTGGTCTTCATCATTTGACATATCATTTGTCTGGACTCTGGGTAATGAGATAAATGCATAGTAATCTGTGGGCTGGAATTGTCACATAAATGGATTTGAAATTGTTTTGTTGGTACAGGAACCCACACAATCTGTGCAGAATACGACCACGGAGAGCAGTATTTAAACATCCCATTCGCCCACTTACTGCTCGCAGGCCTGGCGCTCTCTAATGCCACTTAGTAGATCCGAAGGCAACTTTAAGATAAATCTTAACATCAAATTTTGTGTTAGTGCATGAGATAAAACAAGCAAAGCAAACCTGATTTTAATTTTAGAGTGAAGACACCTCCATGAGAAAAAACGATAACCTGCATCATGTCCTCTCAGGACGTAAAAATCTTTCCACCTACCAAAAGTAAATGTATCAAGGCTCAAAATGAAACCTCGATGCTCAAGACACGTCACTTATGTGGGGGATATCTGGCATCAAAGATAGACAGAATTCATTAACAGATGCACAGAGATTTAGTTTTTTCTCGCAAGAGGTTTTTTGTTTTCTTGAGAGTTTGGTAGTTAAAAGTAAGAATTTTTTCCACCCAAGTTTACTTCTGTTAATAACGTTCATTTCTTTTTCCATCTTTGAATGTAATGGTTTTGTGTTTGTCGTGTTTATAATCTGCTGAAAGCGACCGTTAACATTACATATTGTATTGTGATCATAAAGTTTAGATATCCAACTGTTCTGAGTTCTTCATTTATAGTTGGTGCACTTTTCAGTGGATTTATGGTTTGATTTTGAGTCTTGTTGGATGAGACTTCTTAATCATAGGAGGATTGTCCATAGCACATAGCAACTGGAGGGAGAGGTTGAATGTACATCCTGCCTTTAGTTAACACACCCCACATCTCTGGGTCAGGCATGAAATCTAATTTCGCAGCTTTGGGGAACTTAGTGGGGTTGTTGGGTGTTTAAGGAAATATGAATATAAAAATGCATTGAATAAAACTGCAACTTGTTTCTCCATTTGTCCTGCCCCTCTGTCAGTCTGGGTTATCTATCGTGCATTGTTTTTATGTGTGTAAGTTGACGAGGGTAGGTGTTGTTATGTGCTTGATTGACTTCCTGTTTTTTTGTAGGATCAGGTGATAAATATAACCAACCAATGATTCCATGCTTGTCCAACAATGCATGTGTTTGATGAAATGAGAAATAGCATAATGTGTAAGGAAGATAGTGTACAAATTTGGAAAACCAGTTGTCGATTCAAACATCACCAGTTTACACCAACACTGGGTTTGATGGTGACTTAAAAGTAAAATTCTTTCAAGTACACAAGATACATATGACTGGAGTTAGTCAAATGAGCTTTAAGTTTGTTACAGCAATAACAAGGTTCTTGGCCCCAAAATGGTCATATGCAAGACCTGGCCAACAGTCAAGATGTAGATTTATTTAATTTACATGGTGTTACAATCCATCTTTGGCATATTTATGAGTGCAAAGCATAAACTGAAATGCTTTCAATCAAATTGAAAAGAAGATCGATACTGAAGAGAAGTTATATCAGTTTTGGTGTTCCAGTGCCTGCCATGCACTGTATGTACAAAAAAACTTAATTTTTCACGAAACATGTGCATTTTGAATAAACAAGCCAAAAAAATTGAATTTGTGTTTTTATCATTTCCCTGTTTATTACCATTTTCTCCATCAATCCCTTTCAGTTACTGTTAATTGGGGTTATGAAGGGGACAAGGAAGGACCAACCAGAATGGCAGTGCCAAGCCTGTACATGACTTGCCAATTACAGTAGAGAGTAATTTCCAGAGGATGAATTAGTTACATGAGTAAAGATAAAATTACAGTGGGCACTGCACTTCAAATTCTCACTAATGTAAAATAATGAAAAAGAACTGGGGAGGAGAGGCAATGGTATTGTCACCAGAGCTACTTTAGAATGCATTCTTATGAATAATGAACAGTTCTGACATTTATATGAAGTCTTAACTCATTTGTAAATTTGTCCTATATATCTTAAATTCCAAATACTTGGAAGTTCATGGTAGCAGTTGTTTAATCAGTGTTAAGATTGTGGTGGGACAGTGAGCATGATATTTTAGTACTGAGTTATATATGTTCATCCTAGAACAGTCCATGAAGGCCCAGGGGGGAGTAGAGGTATAGCTCTATTCTTTCTTTAATCTTGGCACTAGAAGGAGGTGCATGGTCATTGCCATTCCCTGGCCACTTACCACCAGCAAAGAGACCCAGTACCCATGGTAGTTGAATTAAATTCAGAAATACTTTGTAAAACTGAATGGTTGTCTTTACACATCATTATTAACATACTGTGTTATGAAAACATTAATATTTTGTCTACCGTGAGGTTCATGCCGTTTCCGGACAATGGCATGAATCTCAGTGTAGACAAAACTGCTTCCATTTCCTTTACTTGTAAAGTGAACAGTGTCACTATTAGATAGAAATTAAGTCTTACTCTTTTTGCCCATTACGCGTATGTTAAATATCTTGGGGTATTCTTAGACTCTTAAGCTTTACTTTCACAATCATTTGATCACTTAGTTGCAGAAGCCTTTAAAGTGCTGGGTCTCATTTGTGACATCACGTCTTAATTTTTCTTCCATTGACACCCACGTTACCTTGTATTGTGCTTTTGTCCGTTCCAAAGTCAAGATTGCCTCTGTTGCCTGGAATACTGTAATGCTAACTGATTCTTCTGCTATAGAAATTTGTTAACTGGTGCTGCAATAGGTTTTTATTTAACCTTGTCACCAGGAAATATGAGGAAATTTTGGCTAGGCTAATCTGTCTCTTCACTTGAGGTGGCCGTGCCTCAGTGCTGTGTTCCCTCTTATTGTTTCATTAACCCTTCAGATTGGGGACATTTAAACCCCAGTTCATACTGTGATGTGGGAAGGTTTTTCTATGGGGCATTTAAATTTTGAGCTAAATTGTGCAGGAGTCTATTCAAAATAATGTAGTCTTGTTAATAGTGGTTG
>Ga0123354_10004605_pt1 | contig 19597 bp, 10 predicted proteins | sample TergutLab28metaG_2_FD_97872 | JGI IMG/M metagenome (GOLD analysis project Ga0123354, IMG submission 97872) | Labiotermes labralis P4 segment gut microbial communities from Petit-Saut dam, French Guiana - Lab288 P4 | ecosystem: Host-associated > Arthropoda: Insects > Digestive system > Gut ...
AACATGACGACATTAATATGTATTTTTAGGCGGTGTTTCTTTCGTCAGCTGTTCATGATTTCTATATGTGCCTAACCAAGAATAGTCATTAGTGTTTGCTATTGAAATGCGACACTGTTTACCCAACTACAAATTTTTTTTGTCACTTACTAGCAGAAGAACACTTCACATTTAAAAAGTATATATTGTTCCTTAATATACCAAAAAATATACGTTGCACTTCAATATACCGAAAAATACATGTTGTTCCTTAATATGCCGAAAATTATACGTTTTTTTCTCAGGGTACCAAAAAACATACGTTGTTCCTCAATATACCGAAAAATATGCGTTTTTCCTCAATATACCAAAAAATATGCGTTGTTCCTTAATATACCGGGAAAAAAATCACTCACAATAATCACCAGTTAATAATCTCCAGTTAAAACACTTGGACACTATTACACTATTTTTCACTAAGGCACAAAATCAAAGTTGGAAGCCTGCTCATTTCAGCATGCATAATCTTAGCTAAATTTTCGTGTGGTCCACTTCCGTGTAACTAAAGGCAAAATGGTGATCTTATAATGAGAGATGTTTGTCCTTAGCCAGTAGGCGGGTTTCGATAGAAATGTTTACCGCAAAGGTATAGCGCATTGTAGGTTATTGCATAATCTAGTTGCCGGTAAGCTCTACCAGACAATTCTTACATTGGCAGTAACTATTAAGTACACTGTTCCAAAGCACACTTAACAAGAACGTTAATTAAATTAACACAATTAAGAAACGCTTGTCAGATTTGAACATGTGACTGACTAACAAGGGTTACTACCCTACGTTAAAATTTTTTATGGATGTAATATCAGACCCACGAAGAATAACGGTGTATGTCCCCAAATAGTAAAGATTACGATTTTAAATATTGTATTTGTAAGTATCTGTGCTTAAATCTGATTATCTACACAGAAATAGGAGATTTTCGTAAATGATTTTAGTTTAAATATCAGGATGAATGATATTTTAATACTCACGATTTTTCACTAAATGTATATGAAATGAATTTATGATGGGGACACATTAATAATGTCAACAACATAACTATGTTAATTATGGGAAATACAAATACGCATGGGTATTATAACTGATAGTAGTGTAGATAAACGGGTTGTAAGTGATGTTATTTAAAGAGATAATTAACGACATTTAAATACAGTGGAATTCCGACATTTCAGAGAGAGTAATAACGGTAAAAATGATATCTGGTAGTTTTAATATGCTCCATATTGCGTGCATTAATTAGAGTTATAAAATATAGAAAATACCCAACAAATGCACTTCAATATTATAGTGAATTTTTATTTATAAAATGTCATTTCGTCCAATATTTGGCCATCTTCATGGTAATGATACAAGAATAAAAGTGTAGTTATTGTGGCACCAGCACTGAGTAATATTAAAATAATATATAATTTCGCTTAAAATGTTTATTTTTGAATAATAATATAAAATAGTATAGGATAGGAATGGATAGTTATAAAAAAATTGAAAACTATCGACATTCTCTTTGCGGAATGATATACACGCTGGTTACCTGGCGAGTTGTAATCCAGATAATAGCTGACGTGTTGCCTGTGAGGTCCACCACACATAAACACATCGGCTACTATAATGCCATACTATTATAAAAAAATATGGAACAGAAATATTTTGAAATAAAATCAAGAAAGCATATTTACCGTGCCTAAATGCAACGTATTCCATTATACGGAGCAGAAACGTGGACAGTATGAAACAAGAGGCTAATAAACTATTGCATTTAAGATGGATTTTTGGAGAACATATACATGGAAAGCGAATTTTTGGAATAACACCATTACAGCATCTATGGATATAGGAAAGATTATACGAGTTTTTGAAGCAAGTGAATTAAACCCGTTGCGCTTTTGTTGACGTTCAGAGTAAATGCAAGGAAATAAATTGTCACCAATAATCTTATAATAGGAACTAGAAGGAACATCAAGAAGGGAAGAACCAAAGAAAGAAGAATGGTTGGATGGGGTAAGACAGAATTCGAATAACATGGACTGAGAGAAGAGGATGCTAAAGAGACAGTCAAGAGATCTGGGCGAAGGAAAACACTGTACAGTGGCCACTGCTTGAATGAATAGACGATTAATCTAGTAGACCACACAGAAATAAGTTGTCAGACTTTAAAAATGTCTCTACGGATGGGAGTAACATTTGCATTTTAGTTCATCGTACATAAGAAACAGAACTGTGCAATTTTCCTATGACTCGGAAATGAGGGTATTATCGGGTAAGGAAAGAACCTCTCTGGGGACCCTGACACAGCCTCATTAAGACTAATAGGGAATGGGGATACAATGCACCACACAATTCATATAAAGTTTCAGAAAAGAGGTAAAATGAATGATAAAATGTCTAACGGAAAATATCGTACACTGAAGTTAGAGAATAGAATGAATGGGATTCGAGAAGAGAGAATTCGAGGACGAGTTTCATTGCCCAGAATTTTTATAAGAAGAAACCGAATGACCGAAGTTTGAAGAAGTGTCTTGCTGCAGCGAGGACTATATACCGGTAACTGTCTGAGAACTGATGTGAAAGAATCAGTCAGAAATAATACAAGGTGAAGAGCCTAAACCGTGTCAATGAACCCAGAAAGTTGCGTGACTCTAAGTATTTTCATTTAGCATAAAATGGTGCTTGGTCCATAAACAAGATATTTACATGCTGGTCGCACAAACAAAATTGGTTGTTGTATTTATTATGCTAAAGCAAAACCCGCACGCATTGAAATGAGAATTTGTTGTGTACACAACAGAAAGTGTTAACACTTCATGAAGCACAGATCGTAGCACTCATTCGGCATGGGAAGCACAGCTTGCTGATACGAACGCTTGAACTCTACTATGTAACATGCACCTTTCTTATCGGTGTTAGGTGGGGACTTTATGTTACTAGATCGAAGTTCCCGTAATTGATTAATAAGTTTACATTGATGAAGACGTATTGATTAATGTTTTAAACAAAAATATATAAATCATTTCGAAAACAATTCTGTAAATGTAAAATTAAAATTTGACAAAATCAAATGCAGTAAACTTAGGTTGTGCAGTAACACCCATATATTTTCCTCTCGTGTATGACTCGTGTTCTCTTCTGACATAGCGGAAATCAGAAATGTTTCAAAGTCTACACCGATTTCTCTGAAATATAAAGTCTGTACTGACTTCCCTGAAATGTAAAGTCTACATTGACTTCTCTGAATAATATCTTCTACCGAGGCTTGAAATCAAATAATATGTGTAAATATAATTTTTTTCCATGAATTCTATACGTGCTTCACATCCTAACTTTTTCATTCAATTACTCTGGAAGACGGGCTTACTCTACGAATTACGAAGTCTGCCCTTGAACGTGCTCAGTAAGTGCAGCGGGGAGGAAGATGTATAGCTGTACATACACTCGACCCGACTCTGGAGGAGGGTGTGTGTTCAGCGTCACGATCCGGCCTCTTTACCTACGGGAAGGCGACCCGATACCACCGCACAAGAAACAAGTTTGGGCTGCAGGCTCCTTTGGACGGGTCCGAGAAAATTCGCCTGCGCGGGGTTAGAAACTTGGACTTTCCAGCCCTAGCGCTTCGCAATAACTGCTACATCATCCCGACCTCCACAAATTACGAAGCCCTTCAATACGTGATTTTCCCTGCCGCCTTACTCTCTTAAACGCAGAACCAAATATTTTCCTCAGTATTTCGTTCAGAAATATATTTGTTATTAATTCTTTGCACTGAGTGACATGCATACAGAGCAAGAAATTAAACTGCGTGTTTTAAAATATGGATTTTCAAAAAGATGATGGAAAATACGAGAATAAGAACTGAGAACCTGTCGAAATTATTTCCCTCTTATTTAATCTTAAATACATATAATTATAACATCTACCTGCAATTCGGGGGGACCGCGGTAGCACAGTGGTTAAGGCGCTGTGCTACAAATCGGAAGGTTGCTGGTTCGATTCCAGATGGTGTCACTGGAATTTTTAATTGACATATTCCTTCCGATCGCACTATGGCTCTGGGGTCGACTCAGCCTCTAACAGAAATGAGTACCAGGAGTATTTCCTGGAGATAAAGGCGGCCGGTGCGTAAGGCTGAAAACCTTACCACCATCCTGACCCATTGTCACGTAATCTGGGAACCTTAACTTCCTGGAACCCTCTGGGAACCTTGGACATGTAATGGGACTGATTTTTTACCTGCAATTCGTAATAAATTATATTTCGCGTGATATCAGACTTCTGCCAGGATATGCATTAAATCTTCGATATTCTTGGTTGTTACGCAGCGTTGGAAAGTGGTTGGGTGCCGAAGTTTCTGGAGCTTCTACTGATCCATTTCACAGATGGGTGAGTAGTAGCATAGGGACTCGACTTTATTTTTTCAGCATTCATTAGGTGTTTACTTTTAGGTTTGCTCACAAATTATGGTAACTAGAAGAAACAACTATAATGTTCAGCAAAATGTGAAGCATGTATCGACGATTCAGCAGTATTGGTTCCGGTCTGCTAGCTGTATTAGCCCAATGTGTGTTTGTTTGTACCTTCTGAGAAGCTGTCAGACCTCGAGGAATTTATTTAACTCTACAAGGAAAAGATGAAACAAATTGTTAGTCATAAATGACGGTACAAGGTCCTACACTTGAACTCTTTCATCAGCATGAATTTCTGCAGCTCGATGTACATCCGGCATGTAAACTTTACCTTGTTCATTTCCGTGTACTAATATCACTATTTAATATATAAAACCGACATTATTGACACCACTTAATTAATAGATTGTTGCTCCAACATGTTTCGGCCCCCAAAGGGCCATCTTTAGTTAGTAAGACTGATGCATTTTCACAGTCAGATTAACGAAATGTGCATCAGATGAAAAAATTAGTTGACTGACCAGTGGTTATGCAACATAACGTAATACACACTGCTCAATAACATGGATTTTACATCTGGCACACGTTCTGTTAATCTGGCCGTGAAAATAGATCATTCTTCCGCCCTGAAGATGGTCCTTTGAGAGTCAAAATATGTCGAAGTATCGCAGTGCTAATACATTAATGTGAATAATGTAAGGTTGCATTAGTCGGTTTTTTAACAGGAAATGCGGCATTTAATTCACAATTGTGTTTTGAAAAATGATTTTCTTCCCTTTCACTCTTACAGAGAGACTGAAGGAAGTTTCCGTTGCTTTATTCCGTCTATCCACCTGATGTATGGAATAGTCCCACCAAGACCGTTTCTTCTTACAGCACTTATAGCTGTCTCCGTTTATCAAACGACGTCAATCACTATAGTAGTCGTTTTATAAGCCAATAATGAAATGAATCTGTGTGCTAAGGTAAAACAATTAGTGTCTTTTTATATGAGTTCGGTGATCCAGAAAGCCATTAGAATATCGGCGATTTACGTAGAAAGCTCTAAAGAGGGACATGAAAATTTATGCTTGCATTTTATTATGATTTGCTGATCGTGCATCACAGAATAATCTTAGTAATTAACCAACTTGATGCACAAACACACTTACAGGTGTGATGATACCAGATGCTGTATAATACAATTTTGACCTCCTGATGATGAGCACGTAGTGCTCGAAACATGTAGAAGCATTTAATAAACTTATTATAATACATGTGTTTGTGCACCAAGTTGGTTAATTACTAAGATTAAGATTATGCTTGTATGTCCTACAAATCGGCGCGTGGATTTGCACCTAGTTGGATAAATTTGAAACTTCGAAGAGATATCAGTTCGGGGTTTTCAGAGTGAAAGACTAGTGAACCCGACAGGGGGGAATTTTTTTTTAATCGCAGATGTATCCGATGCCTGCAACATGATGGTGGCAATTCATTTCCACATTAAGAAACATCCTGTATTCAGACATGTCACTGAGCCCTTATTCATTACGAATTAAATTTAACTTTGGTTATAACAACAACAAGAACACCCGTCGGCTGCGATGTTTCAGATACGTCAGCCTTACCTAACCTTTCCCTGTCACCAATCAGTGTGGCTGCACACAGTATTCGAGTTTATTTCCAATAGAATCGTGTTTACACAGTTAACCACTGCTCAAAACTTGTGATAACCGATGTAATTGCGTGTTCAGCCCTACGTGTGTTACCTTGATAACTGAGCTCTTCTGGGTTATTTTGCAGCCAATAGTGGTAATATCGTACCGACGTTTCTGGACAACCTATCGACCCCATCTGCAGAGGTCAAGAAATTTTCTTGACTACTGAAGATGGGACCGATAGGCTGTTTCGCAACGTCGGTACGATATTATCACTACTCGCTGCGTAATAACCCAAAAGAGCGCAGTTGTCATCTGCTTCGCAGCAGAAGACTTCAACCACGCCCTATTTTCCCTTGTTTCTCTTACCTTTATCTTTTTCGTTTCACTGTGCATCCCGTAGTTTATTTAATTAACACACCAACAAATGCATATATATATATATACGTCATCATCATAAACATCAAGGATTGGACCCTTTGATCCGTTCGATCTCTCCACAGTTACAGCTGCTCGCGCCAACGCTTCTTCGGTCTTCCAATTGTTCTCCTTCCTTGTGGTCTGTAGTGGTATGATTTCAAAGGGATTCGGTTTTGTGGCTTTCTTTGCAAGTGTAAAAGCCAATTCCGTCTGTATTCATCTATCTTGTCTAGTATGCCTGTAATCCGTAGCTCGCGAAGTATGTAGTCATTTGTTTTGTGGCCATAAAGGGCGTAGCCTGTCAGAGGTCTCAGTAACTTCATTTCTGCCGCTTCAATTCTTTGTCTTTGTAAGGCTGTTAGAGTCCAATTTTCTGACCCATATAAAAATGTAGGTAAAGCTAGTGTGTTGTGTATTTTCTAAATAGTTTCCGTTCTCACTTTCTTAAAAATAGTTCTCTTAATAGTACCTATTAATTGTAAAAATTTTGCTAATTTAAATTCTACATCATTAGAAAATTGATAAGATATACTGCAACCCAGATAAGTAAACTGGCTAACTTGTTCTAGTGTTTCATCATTTATAATCATTTTTGTTCTTAGGTGATCGTTCCAACGAAAACAAATACTTTCGTCTTTTTGTAGCAATTTCCAAATTATATATTTAGATATGTTATGTAATAAATATACTGCCTTTTGTATGTTGTCTTCTGCGTCAGAAATAATAAACTGGTCATCTACATGTAACAGTGTGTTGAAAATTAACTCTTTAAAATATTTACTAGTTTTCAGTTTCTGTAAACAAATTCTAATATTTTCGTCCAAATATAAATTGAATAAAACAGGTGTTAGAGGGCATCCTTGTCTCACCCCTTGGGTAATAGCTCTAGAATCTTCAGATATTTCATTATCTGCATTAACTCTTATAATGTTTTCCATATATATTTTCTGAATTATTTAATTAGATGAGTTGGAATTCCTTTACTTAACATAATAGTCCATAATTTGTCTCTATCCACAGAGTCAAAGCCTTTTTTAAAATCAATGAACGCAATATATGTGGGTTGTTAAATTCTCTAAGTTTTGCAATTATTTGCGAAGCTGAGAATATGCAGTCCATGCAGGATCTGCCTTTCCTAAATCCGTTCCGCTCTTCTAATATTAGGACCTCTGCAATTGCTGTTAATCTCTTTGAAATAATTTTTTAATAGATTTTGTATCCAGTATTTAATAAACTAATACCTCTATAGTTATCTGGGTTATTTCTGTCTCCTTTTTGTGTATTGATATACCAATAGCTGTCCTCCATTCTTCAGGAATGTCTCCGTAAATCCAGCAAACATTTAGGAAATTCAAAAATTTATATAAAAAACTTTTTGGTGCATGTTTGTACAACTCATTATTAATCCCGTCTGAACCTGGAGATTTTCTGGCGTTTAATGCTTTTATAGTTGTTTCCAATTCTTCCATTGCAATTAAGTCAACACAATTTTCTGTTAATTTTGCACATTTCCCTTCTGTGGTGTTATCATTAAATTGTTTAGTATAAAGTTTTTTTATGGCAATCTGGCCATGTGTGTTCAACTATTGAGTTAAGTCACAAATTATCTTTTTCAGTTCTGTTTAAATTTCTAATAATTTTTTACGCATTTACCTGGCGTCCATGTAAATCATGTTCAATTCTCGAAGCAAATGTTTCCCAACATTGCCTTTTAATTTTTCTTTTTTCTCTTTTCACAATTGCCACTAACCTTTTATTCCAGTTTGTCAGTTTCAGAACGTGTTGTTAGATACCATAAATAAGCCTTCTTCTTCTTTTCGATCAAGTTTTTAATGTCCTCATTCCGTAAAATTAAACGCTCTTTGTGTCTTCTCTTTTTCCTTTTGCCTAGAGCTTCTTTCGCTGCTTGTTGTGGCGTGTTCTTTAAAGTTTGCCATTCTACTTCAATATTAAGACTACATGGTGAGTGCATCAGATTTTGCTCTAATCTCCTCTGATAAACTATACTTATACTTGGGTCCTCTAACAAATATACCCTAAAAATTTCTTCTTGCCGTAGAGATCTTTTAGTACATGTATACCACTTTGAGGTAAACGAATTTTGGAAATTAATAAGTAATGGCTGTAGTGACATCGTATCCCCTAAAACCTTTAGTGTCATTTACTAAAGGTGAGTGTTTCTTGTTTGTTAGAATGTAATCTATAATATGTAACCTCGGGCACTCCACGTCATTTTATGAATCTCTTTGTGTCTGAAAAATGTGTTCATTATTTTTAATTCATTTACTGATGCAAATTCTTTTAGTTTGTGTCCATTACTTTTAGTAGTAATTTCACCATTTGTACCCAAAATTCCGTCAATAGGAATATTTCCATCTCTTGCATTATAATCTCCGGCAACGACAATGTAATCATTTTTACTTATTTTGTCTATCTGATCTTGGAGGGTTTCATAGAATTCTTCTGTTTGCTCTGCTTTCCCTTCTTCGGGGACATAGACAGCTAGTAATGTTGAATATCCTCTTTGCAACTTGTATCTTAATTGAAGAATTCTTTCATTTACAAACACGTAACTATGTATTCTATTTTTAAATTTGGTTTAATCATTATTGCTATAGTTGCGGCTGCTCTTTTATTCGTTGGCACACCACTAAACAATAAAATATAGTCGTCCAACTCTTGCGAACCCTTTAATTTCTTTTTTGTTTCTGGTATCACTGCTATATCTGCATTTGCTTTTATTAATTCTTCCTGCAGCAGTTTCTCTTTGCCATATAAACCTCTGACATTCCAAACGCCTATTTTCATTAAACCATATATATGCGTTATTTAATAAATCTAAAATTTGCATAAAAACACTTAAAACGTTCCTACATGTTTCGATCACACGATCATCCCCAGGGAGCATACATTGTTCCTTGCTAAAGTTATAGTTTACCGAGTGTTTTAAACTATACAAGAAACAATGTATATTCTCTGAGGATGATCGTGTGATCGAAATATGTAGGAGCGTTTTAAGTGTTTTAATGTGAATTTTAGATTTATTAAATAACTTTTTTCCCTTACTTGGTGTTTTTATATTTTAATTTTTGGTACTTACTTTCTTACTTACTTACTTACTTACTCCATGGTGCAGAGTTCTTCTTGAGAAGCTAACTGGTTTGCAGCTAGTCAAGAAATTCCCCGCTTTTCACGGAACCCGAAGGTTCATTACCGCACTTACAAGCGTCCGCCACCTGTCTCTATCCTGGGCCAGCCCAATCCAGTCCATATATCCACATCCCACCTCCTGGAGATCCATCCTAATATTATCCACTCATCTACACCTAGGTCTCCCCAGTGGTCTCTTTCCCTCCGGCTTCCCCACCAAGACCCTATACACCCCCTCTTCTCACCTAAACGCGCCACATGCCCTGCCCATCTATTCTTCTCGATTTTATCACCCGCAAAATATTGGGTGAGGAGTACAAATCATTTAACTCCTCGTTATGCAGTCTCCTCCATTCCCCCGTTACCTCGTCCCTCCTAGGTCCAAATTTTCCCTCAACACCATGTTCTCAAACACCCTCAGCTTCCTTTCCTCCCGCAATGTCAACAACCAAGTTTCACACCCATACAAAACAACAGGCAAAATCATAATTCTATATATCTTTATCTTTAAATATTTGGTTAGCAACCTGGAAGACAAAGGGTTCTGCACCGAATGATAGCAAGCATTTCATGACCTGAATCTGCTCTTAATTTCTTCCGCAATAGAATTTTGATTTGTTAAAGTTGTTCCCAAATATTTAAACTCTTCCACCCTCTCGAAGGTACTATTATCAATTCTCACACTGTGAATTCGTCTTGCATTTTGATCTCGAGACATGACCATGTACTTAGTTTTATCAGCACTTACTTCCAGTCCAATCTCCCTAGTAACAGCTCTGCATTGTTAGTACTTAGTCGTCCTATATTTTGTGATTTTCGATAAAACAAAATTTAACATACTATTGCAGCCTTTGACCTATGTAGCCTTTCCATGCGCCTTACGGATGGTAGAGCAGTATCGAGCTGAATTCTGTTGCGGACGTTATACTTGTTGAATCCCCCGCTTTTTATTCAACGCAGACATTGCGACTTCGAGTAATGAAAGTTTGTTTCGATTACCGCAAGCCTTGCTACATTGCACGTACACTTACAAGTCATAAACGTTTAATAATGTGATATTTGTTACCGTCTAAAATCACAACATTGCCCTCGATGGGGTCCCATACAGTGCACACTTTCCATATACCTAGGCTGTGTTCTAATTTTGCCTGATGATGGCTGTTTTGCAGCTGAAATATGTCGCCTAGAATTTAACAATAAAATTTTTCATATTATTGATTATATATGTTGTGATTTTAGACGGTAATGAATATCACTTTATTATTACAACCTTTAACTCGCCTCGTTATCAGTGGGTCTCTATGTGCTTGGCAATATTGTATTACATTACACGTTTTACCTCTTTTGTGATTATGATCATTTTTCAGGCCTCTTTGTAAATTTAGTTTTGAAAGAAATGGTTCTATTTGCAGATTCCATTTGAATATGCAGATCATAACGGTAGCTTAAACCTTTTTACATTGTTATTTGCCATTATCTGGAGCCGGAATACCGTAGTGGGTATAGCGACTTGCTACGGGCTGGAAAGTCCGGGGATCGAATTTCTGTGGGTCAAGATTTTCCACACCCGTCCAGACCGGCCCTGAGACCTCACTCAACCTTCTACAAAATGGATACCGAGTCTCTTTGTTGGGGGTAAATGGTCTCGGCGTTGCGTTAACTACGCACTTACATCTAGCTTCAAGTTTAAAGAAAGAGTAGAGCTATACTTATTCTCCCTTCTGTGTCTTCATAGCAGGTTTTTGGGTAAATTTTTCTTTAACTTTGTCATTATTTAATAAACATCTAGTACAATTTAAATTCAAATGCAGGCATTTTATTGTTGAATACGTTTTACATTGTTTAGCCATAACAGGTAATGCGTCACATATGAACAGTGTTACATGCTTTGCCTTTCCTTTACTTGTCTTGCCTCTTTTGTAACTCAAATTTATTTCATTTTATTAAGAATTACATTAACGACTCGCCGTCGCTCTATTTAGCTCATAAATTTTGACTATTCAAAATTAAAGAAACCGTCTATGTCATTCCCTTATTATATACGTTCGCCTTGCTTTTGATGCACACTTCTTGTCCAGTTTGTGATAAGTGTTGCATGCAAGGATACGCTAGGATATGCATTAGTTTGCTTATTTCACAAATATTGCTAAGTCTCAGTTTGTGATAAGTGTTACATGCAAGGATACTTTAGGATATGCATTAGTTTGCTTATTTCACAAACATTGCTAAGTCTCAGTTTGTGACAAGTGTTGCATGCAAGGATACGCTAGGACATGCATTAGTCTGCTTATTTCACAAATATTGCTAAGTCTCAGTTTGTGATAAGTGTTACATGCAAGGATACTTTAGGATATGCGTTAGTTTGCTTATTTCACAAACATTGCTAAATCTCAGTTTGTGACAAGTGTTACATGCAAGGATACGTTAGGATATGCATTAGTCTGCTTATTTCACAAATATTGCTAAATCTTTTTAATACTAGTAGTTTCATAAAACTACGCTGCCTGGTGGAAAACATTGACAAGTTTCAAAGTGTTAGACAGAAAATGTACATCTCTGGTCAATACTGTCATATCAGTTCAGCCCGCAGCCAGCAGGAATGGACTCGCATTTCTCCACCAGTACACCATTACATAGTGCATTCCACGTACGAGGTACGTGACGATACAAGCTACAGAGCCTGAAGAAATTGTCTATTAACTCAGTTGGTTGATTAGCCTATCCAAGCATAAATAAAAATTTGAGTCTATTAAGAGCTACATTCTACAGTCTGTTAAAATGAAATTCTTAATACACGCATACAAATCAGACGCACACACGTGACGCTTTTCTGAAATTAAGTCAGGTTAGATCATTATCGCACAGGTCTTATCAACTTTCAAAAGTCAAATACGTATTTTTCACTGTGCGCTGGCATTCAAAAACAGGACCCCATTTCTAGAGCTGTCTTCGAATTAAAACTTTATAATACTTTTCTTAGTATCACGTTTCAATTTATACCGTGAATTTTTACCAGTCTGGAACATCAGTTTGTTTTTTCTTAAACTGGAATGTTCATAAAGATATGAGAGTCATTTTCATCCTTAGTCTATTGTTCTTAGATGCGTGATTAAAAATTAGCACGCAATTGTATGTCAACCGGTTTCTTAAACTTGAAAATTCTATTTACTTTGAGAAAAGACTAAGGCATTTTTCTAAATTTTGAACTGATATCAGTTACGCTAGTAGTATTCTACTCTAGAAATGAAATCTAGAAGTCCAACTTCACACTCGGAGTATAGCAGATGACAGCTACCGGAAATCTCAGCCCCCAGGCGCTCTGCTGCATAATACTCGCTGTCAACGTACTTTCTAAGTTCTTCCTTTGTTGTAGAAGGGCTGAAATACAAACGGCGTTTGAGAAACAATAGACTCTATAGGAGCTTTCGAATAATTGCGAGAACTGTCCGTTAGTTTCGTCATGTCTGTCCCTCTGTCTGTCCCGTCCGCATGGAACAAATCGGCTCCCACAGGACGGATTTTTATGAAATTTGATTTTTCTAAACTCTGCCCAGAAAATTCAAGCATTTCTAAAATATGAGAAGAATAAGAGGTACTTCACATGAAAACCCACGAAAATATTTGAAAATATCTCGTTGAAGTTTTCTTACACTGAGAAACAATGCAGACAGAATTTTATAGAAAATCAAAATATATATTTTATGATGAAAACCTTTCCCTGAAATTCGTGCTTTTGTGAGACAGCGTGGAAAAGTTTGGAACAGGCAGACAGGCCACAGGTGACAGCACAATACGGAGCAGAAAACGGATTTGCAAGCAGAATAACGCAAAGGCCTACTCGTAACATTTAGTGCTTGTTGTATCGTAATTTATTAATACCGTCTTATCTCGTAAAATATTTTACAGCAACGCTTATACAAACTGCGCAACGACCTGTCTGTCCTTACGGTCAGTTTAGCCAAATTCTACGTCTAAAGAAGGCCATGAGCAAACGAATATTCTTTTGTTTCAGTTCACCATCGCACACTTTACATGAAGACCAACGTACTTATTTTTGCCGGCGACATAAATTTGTCGTAAAATCGTTGCTGCACAGCACTCACCATTTTTGTATAGATGACAGTGACGTGTAGCTCAACAATAGACATGGAACGTATTTTTGTGGTTACAATGCAACAGTGGTTACACGAATGAACCACAATGTTGAGTTATATGCACAATGCATATCTTGTGCTCTAATAATTATGGCCAAAAATTTACAAAAAAATGGAATTTACTTTTTTAATTTCTGACCAAGGTTTAAACAAGGTAGACCTACTTCTATTTTGCCATTTTGATGCTATTGTTAACGGTCTGAATTACTTTTATCGAGATGTTGTTGAAATCGACTGCAAGAGTGAATACAAAATCGAAAGGCTGTAACAGTACACTTTGTAATTAATTAATTTACAGCCAGTTTTGTCATACAAATTCTATGGTTTTACGACAAATATTATTCATGGGTTTTTAAAGTTTTCAGGGCAAACAGCAATTATACCTCTATAGAACATAAACTAATACATTTTTACAAGTGACACGGGTTCTGTTGACTGTGCGGTGAGCAGAGAAAACATGGTTAATTTCCTGAAGAGGCAAGATAGTTGAATAAAGAGAGACCATCTTGATGTCACTTGCTTTATTATTTCATTATCTACTGCTCAACATGTTTCGGATGTTAATATATCCATCCTCAGGAGCTTGCGACTTAATTGATGAGTTATTTCATGGGTTGTATTGTTCTGGTACGATGTGTGTTGGTGTTACGTTGTGGTTTGGCTAGGGTTGTGTGGTCGCAAGCTCCTGGGAATGGATATATTAACATCCGAAACATGTCGAGTAGTAGATAATGAAATAATAAAGCAAGTGACATCAAGTTGGTCTCTCTTTATTCAACTATCAAGATGATGCACAGTCCAGTAAACGTAAGGCAAGATATGGTTCTGTGCTTCGAAGATACCAGACCGGCACTGCATTACAAGGTTCCTCCTGTTCATTTAGTACCAAGAAAAGTTTCTCCGAAGGCAAAGCGGCCGTAGCATAAACTAACCACTCACTTCCATCCAGTGTTGAAGTGATGAAGGCGTGGAGTTACGTTACGCACCCCAATATGCTTCCATCTCATGAAGAGGGTGCCTGTAATTTTGTCTCCACACCTAATACTCACGTAAGAAGCACATGCAGCACCTCCCCGGCCAAACCATTGTGCTGAAGTGTCGTGTCTGCAGCTTCGCAGATTGCTCTAAGAACGCAAGCTCGGCCGTCTATGCCCAGTCTAGAAATAACAGCATGAGGCATAATTGATTATACGTTTTTTTAAAAAAAATATTTCAGGTAATCGAAACTGGTCAATGAGGAATTTCATAAATTGCATTTCGCCAAATTTTGCTAGGGTTCTAAATTCAAAGAATATTAGCAATAGGGTTACGCAGCACAAGAACATGACAAATTCTTGCAAATATTTATAATGGAAACCTCTCTGGGAGATGGACTTACCACGTGGAAAATCTAGGATTGGAATTGTGGCAATATGGAAATTAATTTAAAAAAAATATGATTTGGATTTGTTTGCCGCTTGAGAGAGAGAGAGAGAGAGTGTGTGTGTGTGTGTGTGTGTGTGTGTGTGTGTGTGTGTGTGTGTGGCTGTTGTGGACACAGTAACGTAATATCGACTTGTGTTAAAACCCAAGAAATTCTTGACTGATTTAACAATTTCTGGCTTCTCAAGGAGGAATATACTCCACGGATTTATTTTGTCTGTAATGATACACCTTTGTATTATTTCTTAATCAGTTATTTGTGACAGCAAAGCAGAACGGCGCCAAGATGTCTCAACGTGAGAACAACTTAAATTTCAACATATTATTATATATTCCTTTTTTCCCGCTTTAAAGAGCATTCGCTTATCTGTAGACACTACAGCATTGCTTGCTGCTTTTCTTCGACCACAGTCATTTACAGATAATGGTAAATTTCTGTTTAAGTTTATCAAATCCTCCTGATGATTATGTGCCAGCTCTGTAACGTAGAAAAGGCTACATTTTTCCACGCAACGAATTTATGTGTTCGCAAGACTCATTATCAGCATCGCATTTCCCCGTACAACAATAAACGGATTTTCCTTATAATGGACAAGGCGGTTGTTTTCTGTGAAGATTAAAATGAATGCTTCTATACATGATTTACATTAAGGGTGGCCTCGAGTTATTTCTTACTTTGCTACGTAAAACAAAAGTACACTTCACAAAATGTACCTTCTTCAATTTCCAAATCTGTACCTTCCTTACAATCTACCTTTACCAGAAGGACGAAAGGGCTCTGCTTGGTATTCTCCGAGCCGTGAATTTTTTACCCAGTAACAAAGAGTCTCTTTCATTATCCCTCTTCTGTTTTACTCCAATTTATTCTATTTAGTAAGCCTTAAAAAGGTTAATTCAGGTGTTATTTTGCAGGAGCTATTCGGTAAAAAGACAGTAGGTGTTGATGGTCCTATTCCTTGATCTTTCTACTTCTAAATCAATAAAACAGAAACCTAACTCTGTTAATGAAGGTTTACCTCTACACGCCCTAAGGTCCTTTTAAAGTTACCTTGGAGAGTCTTCCATATAGCTATAAACAGGGTGTAAATTATGTGGGCTCATTTACGTCCGGTTATTCTTGTGAAATTACGTAATTCCTTAAGCTTTCCAGCATAAACTAGAATAACGAGGCCTGAAGTGTGTCTTACTGTCTCCAGGATCCAAGTATAAATTATAAGGGCTTTCACCATAAAACTTTTATTTATGCATTCAGTTTATTGATATCACAGTCTTCGCTGAAGTGATAGAGTGTAGTTTGTTAGTATGTTACCAACATGAAAAAGAAAGCAGTACGTACCAGGATTTAGGACAACCCTGTTGCTTACCATCGTCTTCCCTGAAGAGGGAGACGCCTGCTTACTCTTTAAGTTTGGTACATATGTATCACACTGTTCAGCCCTACACTACACTACACCCTGCAATAAGGGTTGCCTCTGGCTGTCTATTTTCTTATTTGTGTCTTAAGTTTTGAAACACATTTCCAACATTTTATATTTGTACTTCCGTGCATCGTAATTCTAGGTTGAAGGAATCCAACAAGATGCAACTGTATGCAGATATTTATTTACTACTAAATTACTCTACATGTTTCGGGCGTCCATCGCGGCCATCATCAGAAGTACATAAAACTGCAGTTGCAGCCTCTGGTACAGATCATACGATGTAGGAAGCGAGCTTCTTCAAACGTGACCAAATAATGGTAACGTTTGAAGAATTTTTGAAGGAGGTACTTCCGACGGGGCTGATCACTAGTCCAGAGGAATCCTACGGAGTGTGGCGTGTCTGAGTGTGATCTTGAAGCCTTGTAAAGGAGGCCTAAGCCCAATACGATTGTCGAAACATGAGAAAACATACATTTTTATAACCTACCTTACGGATAATACTGAACAATGCATTACATAGGTGCAAAACTTCTTCTCTGCATTTTTTCCTGTCTAAATACATTAGAAATACACATTTATCGGCCTTAAGTCTCAAAACCTTCCACAATCAACATAATTGTTTTAAAAAGACACCTCATCGGTGTGTCTCAACACAACGTCAAAGGAAAGAATGGTGTGGTGATTCAGCTCTAGATCGAGCTAAGATGTCAGTTTGTTACTGTGTTCGTCTTATTCCCGAGAAAATGGCAAAAGAGTTTCCCTCTGATAGTATATTATTCTACAAATTAACAACTATGTGGCATACACAGAGAACTAATTTAATGAAATAGTTACACATCCTTGGAGAACACCGAGAAACAGTATGAATTCTCTGACAGAGAAGGAAGTCAAACAGTACAGTCTGTCTGTCCGTCGCCAGTCACTGTACTGACTGACATAAAACATGCAGTACTTTCCAGTAATCAGTCACGTATGGACCAAATTGAATTTATTAATGATGTACTGAATCAGAACTTTACACTCTTTGCATTTTTCGTGACATTTCGTATTTCAACGTGAATTAAGCATTTCGGGACCAAAACAAAATATATTAAGTTTAATTCTTGTTTTTCATTTTTAAGTCAAAAACTATTACACTTTGTTACGTGTAGTTTTAACTTTCTAAGTTTCGTGAAATTCTAAAATTTTACATTGAAGCAATTGTAGAACCTTTCCTTCTTCAGGTGAATCGTTGATAAGAAATTGTAGTTTGTAGGTTACAATCATTTTTCAAAAACTTGCGCGTAATAGGATAACAAGTGCACAGTACCGGACTGCGTAAAATGAATTATTGCAATCTCTGGACGTGCGACCAGTTTGCAGTAAAATAAGAGATGGGACAATTAGCACCAATTTCAGACCCTAAGTTCATAATATAAATTATTTTACGGATCCGTAACCACAAGTATTCAACACGGATACCCGGGTTCGATTCCGGGGAGGTTCGTGTTGACATAGTGATAGGTTAAATGGCTAATAGAAGAGGGTTATCGCAGAGTATTTTGGTTTACCCCTTGTCGGATCATTGTACAACGTTCCATAATACCATTTCGTCTACTGTCGACACAATATAGTCTAAACATAGTAACTGATAGCGTTGTACATAAAACATTAAAGAAATATACCTGTCACAGGTGACTTCCAGCATGGAGTATATATCCCAACGTGAAGTCTTGGGAGCAGAACGGCGATCACGGTTGAAAATTGGATCCAGGTACTCCGACGAGTTTGTGGGAACGCTGTACAGTATCTTCATGACTGTTCCCATAGTGAGAGACTGATCGTTTACCAGTATTGGCAGGCCAAACCCCATTATTAACTGAAAAGAGATGGAATACTCTGACGTTACACGTATTAAAGTGTTCGACCAGCATTTTATAATACCTCTTGGCATCCCAAAGCGCTGTTCCCCTCGACAGAGCACTGACAGACTACTCTCTTTTGGCCAGGCCCTTTGCCACTGGCATGTTTCATCTGCGAATTTTGTTCGACGTCCATTAATTTATGACCGCATGAATTTGCGTCTGCGTCTGCTGCTTACGTAATTTGTGAACAAATACATACACTACTTCTTTGCCCTTGGACTTGCAATGTCACACGTACTTGGATTTAGTGACTACCAAATCTCTATAGGGTGCTTATCAGACTAGACCCTGTTTTGGTGCGGAATTCTCGGTTAATCGAGTGATGTCCCGCTGTTTTGGAACCTGATGGTACTTTCTCCACTACAAAACCTGCAGCGTGAGACCTATAACCGACTTTTCGTTTTATGTGACATTGTCAAAAGAATTATATATTTTCCCTTGCCTAACTACGAGTATAGTTTTACCCATCCATTAATAATATCATTATTATTTCATTATTTATCTTCGTAAAAAATTTATTGGCCGAGAACAGACCCCATGTACCGCGTTATATTTAGACGTAAACATTCGTATGTCCAGCGTGTGTCAAATTTTTTACTGAGGAACAATATTTTATGCAAACTTTGTATGTTTATAATTAATTTCCCGACCGAATTTTGCATGCCTAATCTAAAGAAAATTGTCACGCACTTGCCGTTATTACCTTTCAATCTGCAAAAACACTTTACATTTATAAATGTGGATAATCTTTCTAAGTCTAATAACATAGCATCGTTCCACGACGTAACAGTAAAGGACAATAATGTCGTTTCCACCTCACAATTTCGCATGTCCGCCATGTTGTCTTTACTGAGATTAGGACGTGACTATTTCCAGCATTTTTGTGGTGTTCAGTGGTACAAATTCATAAGTATTTTATAAAAATCCGTGAACTTTCACAAAACTTGAAATGGGACACACACACACACACCACACACACACACACACCACACACACACCACACACACACCCACACACACCACACACACACACACACCACACACACACACACAC
>Ga0123354_10004607_pt1 | contig 19594 bp, 5 predicted proteins | sample TergutLab28metaG_2_FD_97872 | JGI IMG/M metagenome (GOLD analysis project Ga0123354, IMG submission 97872) | Labiotermes labralis P4 segment gut microbial communities from Petit-Saut dam, French Guiana - Lab288 P4 | ecosystem: Host-associated > Arthropoda: Insects > Digestive system > Gut ...
ATTCTCCCAGACTGTCAGTATCCACTTCAAAGGAGGACACATCATATTCTCCCAGACTGTCAGTATCCACTTCAAAGGAGGACACATCATATTCTCCCAGACTGTCAGTATCCACTTCAAAGGCTAATGGCAACACAACCCTGATGAACACAGCCTGAATCATAACTGTTTCCACCAACAAACACTTCATAAATTCTGAACTGTCACACAAGTGGTGATTTTGTAAATAAATAAATACAAATTTTCACATAATCCAGCCACCTCAAGTTATAGATTAGAATGTTTTAACCTTACAGTGTTCATTCAGTGCATTATTGGTAACTAATTCACAACCCACAACCAACAAAATTTACAAAATTGTTCCTTATATATATATATATATATACACACACACACACACACACACACACACATTACAATATGGGCCTGGTAGCTCAGTCGGTATAGCGACTGACTATGGGCTGGACAGTCCAGGATCGAATCCCGGTGGGGAGGAGATTTTCCGCCCATCCCCTGGGGCCCACCCAGCCTCCTGTACAATGGGTACCGGGTCTTTCCCAGAGGCAAAGTGCAGCCAGGGCGTGTTGCTGACCACTCACCCCCTTCTAGTGCCATGGTCTTGGAAGAGTAGAGCTATACCTCTACTCACCCTCTGGGCCACACTGGGCCTGTAACGGGGTCACTTTATTTTTACCTTTACATATTACAATATCTCACTGAATATTCCTACATGTTTCAGTTCTCAAGGGACCATCATTAGCAAAATGTAGGAATATTCATTGTGATATCGTAATATAAACATCTAAGGAAAACTATTGTGCATTGTGTTGATTTAATGTCAACAATTAATGTTTTAACCCTCTGAATCCTGAAATTTATACAAACAACATTTAAAGTTTTGTTTCTTATCTTAAACGAAACAAAACTGTATCTCACAACATTTTAGATTTTCATTGCAGTGTGAGAATCAATAGCTTAGATAATGGTTTTGGGGCCCCCTGTAATTGTTAGCAAAGTTACTCCCACATCTCACAACACAGACCCATAATACTGCCTTCTGGCAGGAGAATAAAATGCAGCCTGAAGGAAATCATGATATTTTTTAGTACTCTGTATTGTCTGGAGGTTTTCCCCATGCCATGGGGGTATGTTGCAGTCTTATCTATGACAATGCAGAGGATTCAGGTCTTCTAGAATGTGAAAATGTTTTGGGTGAGTGGTTCCAGATGTTGCAAAGGAAAAGAATACTTCCACCTTCAAGATTCAAGCAGTAAAAGACGAATGACTGACCCCTGCAGAAACAGGCACTATACTTTTGAAATGCCTGTAGCCACTCACCCATGACACAGCACATCCCAGAAGACTTGAATCCCAAAATGCATTTGCATTACAAACACCAAATGGTTAATGCTACTAAATGGAAGAATCACTGCTATTTTGTGAATTCATATTTATGTACATTCTGTTGGCAAAATACTGAGTTTATGAATGTTAATACAAGTTATATGTCTAATAAATGCTGTGATATAAAGAGTTAATAAGCAATTTATTTCACAAATGAAGCATTATATGTGATTTGGTACTTACAGAGGCATCATCTTCCTCCTGGGAGGTGAGCATGCATAAAAACAGATGAAAACTATGGAAAGCAGCTCATACTCTGTTTCTAGATGTAACTGTTTACTTTAAAACTGCCATATGAACTGTGCCCTGTACTCTCCACCAAACACTGTTGGAGTAATTAAATGAAGGATGAAATGGGTGGAACTTGTAGCATGAATTGCTCAGACCAGAAAAAAAATACAAACAAGTTTGCTGGAAATTGGTATGGGAAGATGCCACATAGCAAGTCTGGGCATTATCTACAATTACGAAACCTGTGTCTGTAACAATGCCAATTGGTCATATTCATAGCCAGAAATATCCAGTCGACACATATGCAGCCTATTTCTTTATGATTCAGTCTAACAACCTCCCCTCTTCTCCTCGGGTATACAAATCAGAATTTTTCTTGATCTGGTTGGTTTAATAATATCAGGTAATAAGAACAAACTGTGAGATTCGCATTATGCACTCACACATGAACCTTCATATATTCCTACACTCGGCACCAGATCCAGGCCATTTTTTTTCAAGATAAAGGGAATTTGTACCTGCTAGATCTGGAGAAGTGAGCCCAGGAATTGTCTGAATGAAGTGAAGAGAAAGATTCCTTATTCCAGCACAAAACCAAATTGTGGCTAGACCAGTCACTATATTGGCTGGGCTGTACTTAAAACAGTTATCTTTCATAGTATTTAGACAAAGATATGTTATGGTAACACAAATCCAACAATTGTCTGCACCAGGAAATAAGAGAAGTGAATACTCACAGACTTCTTTTCTGGGCTGCGCAAAGCTGAACGATTGGGTGTTGCCTCACGATTCCATGCTGAAGGAATGAATTCAGTGCCACTTCCAGAACTGCTACTGCCATCATCATCTTCATCTTCATCTTCGTCTTCCTCCTCTTCAGCAATCACCTCCATTGGAAAGTCAGACAAGCCCTCGTAAGGCTGTGAGAGATCCAACATAAATACTGGTTATACTTATATTACAGAAGTGTCATATATTCTAATATGTACAAGTAACAGGGATTCAAAAGCTATACATAAACATGCATTTGGGCCATTAAGGAAAGTGGTCCTTGAAGTAAATTACATTTATATATGACACAAGATGTGGAACAGAATTTAAGCATATCAAGTTTTTATCAAAATCTGTGAAAGAAATAGAAAATGATAAGCACATAAATTAATTCAGTCCTTACATTAACTGGACATTAAACAAACCATCCTAAACAAAAATAAAAACAGCTCAATGTATCTTCCACACTAAATTTTATGGAAACTGGTCTCATAGCAGGGGGTTCTTATTTGAACAAAATACACCTAATAGGATGACAAAACTGCACTCACCTTGCTCGTACCTGAAGTTGCGGATATATCAACAGCCTTCACTGAGGACTCTCTGTTCCCCTCCTACCCGCCACCAGCACACAAAGACAGAGTGAAATCAAGAGAAGGACAGATGAGAAACACACAGCACAGAAAAAAAAAAAACCAGGCAGCTGCAGACAGACAGTAGCTTCAACCAACATATGACATGTAGGAAAATTGATCCTTCCTGCATGAAGTGGCATGACACTACAAGACACACCCTGTAGGTGTAATATAACATTGAGGTGTGTTCACAAAACCATTCTTGCCAAGGAAAAGTAATTTGTATTACATATTCTGAGTGTGTGTCTGTAGCCTTAGTTATCCAGCATGCAAAGTGCATGTGCTGTATTATATTGTCATCTATAGCCTGTCTGGCTCTACCATAATTCTCTGCACAGTCTCAGAAAGTGCATCATTTTTGGGGGGGAAAAAATTTGTTGAACATAAAATGTGTGTTCTGATTTTCTCTGCAACATTTCTTAGAAATATTTCTCATTGTATGACAAATTCAGTGAGATATTATCAGAAATGTACACAGGTCTTCATGTAAAGGACCGATTATTCTTTTAAGATTTGAATGAAACTTTAATTTTCTCCATAGATTTTTTAAAAACACCCACCAGATATCAAACTTCATGAAAATACGTCCAATGGAGCTGAGTTGTTCCATGTGGAAGGGCAGACAGACAGAGACATGGCGAAGATATTAGTTGCTTTTCAAAATTTTGTGAATATTCCTGATTATGGAGGTATTCATGTGTGTGCATGTGCATGTGCATGTGTGTGTGTGTGTGTGTGTCTGTCTGTGTGTGTGTGTGTCTGTCTGTGTGTGTGTGTGCCTGTGTGTCTGTGCACGTGTGCATGTGCTTGTGCATGCGCGTGCACGTGTGCATGTATGTGTGTGTGTGTGTAACAAGAATCACAGTCACAGCACTCCCAGATGTCACACAAGGCAAGTTGGTACACACATGGCAATATGGTTTTGTAACGTGCTGGTTCAGTCTTTAAAATACATGATGCAGGAGGCAAAAAGTTCTTCTTACACAGTGGCATGTACCCCCTCAACTACAACCAATCACATCCCAGAACAGTCTAGCTGAAGTATGGAAATAATCTCATGGAGTGGACCTGCATTTCAATTAGTATCTAATTACCACAAAAACTAGAAAATTTCTCCAAAATCTGTAATTATTTCTTCAAATTTAGCTGACATCCTTATACACTGGTTGCAACAGCCGCTTACAAGAAATAAAATATACAGCCAAACCACAGTACAACCCCACCCTCCCACAGCACTCATGAAAAGTCCATAAATAGAAATTCCTTATTATACAGTATCCTGATTTATTGCCAAGTTCTGTACAACACCAAACACTCTGGTGAGCACACACTGATGCTATGTTGATGTCTGACTGTTTATGAATTCATCATACAACTCTCTGTCTGCAGGTACCATAATAACAGATACACAACGGACAATTGGAAGCACAGAAAAGCTCCGTGGCTATAGGGTGACCAGCAACACAATCTGCTTTGAAACGTAGAATATGTGGAACATATAGTAACTTAATTTTATTGTTAGCAAACACTTATGAACAAAAGGTGCAGTGTTTAAAGCATTTCTTCAACACAGGACAAGCAACCAATTTTCATGTACAGTAATTAAATGCCGAGTGAGGATCAGTGCTCTGAACTGAATGGAATTTATTTATTCTGTGAATCTAAAACAGGTTAATACCTTATACATGGAAAAAGTCTATAAAGTATTACATACAAACAACAAAAGATGTGACAGTAAAATTGATTAAACTTAGTTTATCATTATCTACATTAAAGTACTGGTCTACAGAGTAGGAGTGAGCATATAAATACTTCTTTAGGGCTGATTTAACTTCTTTAGGATTATCCCTTAAATTGTTGATACTTTGTGGTAGACTGCTGAATACATTTATGCCAACTAAGTAGACTCCTTTTTGATATATTGATAAGTTTGATGAAGGTTGGTGAAACTTATATTTTTGTCTAGTATTTGTGTTACAGACATCAAAATTTGATTTAAAATTATTTTTGTTGTTAACCACAAATAAAAGAAGTGATAGTATATATTGCGGCTGAAGAGGTAGAATTTTCTGATTCTTAAATAAATCCCTATGTGAGTCTCTACTTCAGCAACCAGTAATAATTCTAATAATATTCTCTTGTATTGTAAGAAATTTTCTGTAGTTGTACAACATAATTATGCTTACTGCATTTACAAACAAGAACACACGTAATTGTTATTTAACCCCCCCCCCCACTCAAAATTTTCAAAAGTTTATTGTGAATTTCAATAATATAATCTACGAATGTTCACAACAGTACAACAGTAGTATATCTGTCAGTCTAAATACACAAGATTTCATATTAGGCAAGTGAGTTATGCATTAGACTAATGCATCTTCCGTAAGTACTTTTTATGGGACTGATGTATGACATGGAAATTAATACTAGTGTTTCAGCATCCACCTTTCCCAAAACTAAATGACCAATTTTAAATATTTCATTTTAAATCAACTAAGTAACTACAGACATTGCAGTATCTGTACAGAAATGATGTCCAGAAATTAGCAGCAGTGTCTTCGGGCATGGGACACAGCTACATGTGTCACATGAAGCCACATGGTAAAACACACTGTAGGTGACTACACTTACAGATGATTAGTGGAAACATGTTTCTAACGGAAACAGCCCTGTTATTTGTCAGACTGTGTACGGTCCTACACTCTTCAATTCATGCAGATATATATATATATATATATATATATAGGTATATTATATTACCATTTCCTTCCAAAAATGGAATAAAAGGAACACGTTCTACATATTCTACAATAAAATATTTTGCTTTGTTCATTTTATGTTCTATAAGTGTGCAAGCAACAAACATTACACATAATGCAAAAACATTACTTACACATGACACAGAAATATGTACAATAAACTGATATTTGACTAAACTACACATATAGCAATACAAAAACATACTACAACGGACCCCTCATTTTATGTTACTCTGTAGGGCAGTAGATAAGAACAATGAACTGAATAAAATTTAAGTGCTGGAAATTTAAAAGTGAAATTAGTGCAACTGAAGATTCAGGTGCTCTTAGATGATATGCTGTTTTGTTGGGTAAGCAGATTCAAAAGATTGCGTTGAAGATGAAGGCTCTACAACCCTTCGAAATGCCAACAATTATGTTCCTAGTGCCATCATGTTAAAATCCTAGAAAACTTCAATCGTCAGCAGCATCACTGTGAGAACCTAAAAATACCGTATATTCTCGAATTTAATCCACACCCGAATCTAATCCGCACTAGTTTTTGCCGATTTCTTAAACCAAAAAAAAGTTAGTTCACGGTTCTAATCCACACCTGTCCTTCAACCGCCCCTTGCCTACAAGGCAGACTGATTGAACAATATTGGATGTTACCAATGCTTTAACCGTTATCCGACTAACGCGCCGTGTGTGAAGTGGCCGTTTAACTGCCAGCCGTACAAACGCACCACAGCTGACAATAGTAACTGGGTGACAGATAACGATTCAGTTATAAGTGATGACAGCGAGTCTGATGAATAATAAATTATAAATATTATATAATACTATAAATAATAAACAAAATAATAAATTATTGTATTGTATTGTTCTTACGGCACGTACAGCGGCTTTATCATTTTTCCAAAATCCAGCTCACGACCGCGATTCTAATCCGCATATGATTTTTTAGCCCTCTGAAACTGTAAAAAGGGTGCGGATTTGATTCAAGAATATACGGTATTTGCTTTAACCTTTATCCCAGAAGGGTGGGTGCTTAAATTTAAGTGCATGGTTTATGGAAAATGTATTATCTGAAAAGAAGGCCCACCCAGGGCTGTAGAGCCTATGATGATGATAATGATTATTATTACTTGAACAGAAAATGATAAAATTATGAAATTAATGGCATACTGTGGAAAATAGAACAGATTATGCAGCATGCCTTAAAATTTCAGTAAATTTCCTTGTTGCCCAAAGAAATGAAATGGATTTCCTGGATAACTTTTCCATTGTGTTCACATGTGAACTAGTCTTTAACAAGTTAATTAATGTATTATCTTGTTGGTTATTTATAAATTATGACTTTCACAATGTCAAATGTAAGAAGCTGTCTCAGAAAGAAAATAAAGTTGGTGTGGCTCTCAAAACAATGCACTAGTTCAGAACTGCAGAAGTGTCTAGCAAATGTACAGCAGCAAATATTTCATTATATGCACCAGTCAGTACAGATGTAAAATGGATGCTGACACTACATCTAATAGGTAATAAAACTTGTGATGTTTGTTTGGTGTCAGGCATTAAAAAAACTCACCATCCTTTGTCCTGGTTATGCAGTCTTACCTCTAGTTCCTCAATGCTCCTTGCCCACTCTGTACCACCGAACCATGAACATCCCTACACACACACACGTCTACATACATACCCACCCCATGTACATACCTTCCATATAAATTCACCACTTGAGGAGGAAGTGTTGTCTTCTTCATTAGTATCATCAGAATCACTTTCCCAGTCTGGAGTGTAGCATTCTGGATCATCAGGATCACCCTTGATGCTGAAGGACGTGGACATAAGATCGCCATCATCCTCCTTTGTTTGACCATTACAGGGAACACAGATTGTTGTGCCAAATATTTCTTGTTCATTACAGCACCGAGCTATAGCATCATTTACATCTGAGAATGCTAGCATTGATGGAATTTGCTTCCACGATTCCTCTTCCGGTGATGGCATGGGAGCTTTTGTACTGAGAACAGAAACTTCAAGGTTTGGAAGACTCCACCCTCTATCATCTTCTTGATACAGGCCATTGCTACTCTCCTGCCATTCCTTATGTCTCTTCCAAACACCGAAAGTGTCATTTAGCAAGAGTCTCCCGTCATCATTTAGAGAGTTCTCTGCCTCAGAAATTTCTGGTGACTCCCTTGTCTTCTCACTGAATATGTCTGGATTTGGTGATGTCAAGCTGTCCAACCTATCAACTGCAGACAGCCTCTTAAGGTCACCGCTATGATCATTTAAGTCTTTCCAAGCCATTTCTAAAGATTCTGAACTATCATCCTCTTTCCTAGCCATTTCTGAGGATTCTGAACTATCATCCACTGACAGCACTTCACTCTTACCATTTGCTGACGAACTCCTAAAACTATAAGGATCTTGTACTGGCACTTTCTCACACAATGGTAACACGGCTGTAAAAATGCCTTTCTCATTTGTAATATTATTGTTGTTATTAAATATGCCACTACTTTCAAGCTCTGATATTATTTCTGCTGCCTCATTGTTGGCTACTCCTAAACAGATTTCCTGCACGTCTTCAAACACGGAATTATGCGGATTTTTTGATGATGAATGCAGGTAACATGGGTTGTACACACATGAGTTCTGTGGGCCACACGGACTGTCTGGACAACTTACATGAGGTGACTTTTCAGATGGTGTTAGAAAGAAGTCTAATAAATTTTCAGTATCAGGAGACTGGACAGTGGATGCAGACGGAGTGTCTGGCACATGTGCAGGGGATATGCTGTCTGGTGTGTATGCTTCATCACCAGATGACATTTCTTTTCCTGCGCCCAGTTTTGAATCGACATCAAAGCTATCACTGAATTTACTTCCATCAATAACAAATGTATCTGAATTGACACCTACGTTCATTTCAGCATCGCTGAAAGCATTGTGTGAGCCATGAAGTTCATCAACTGACTTGCTGTCTTGAAGTGTTCGCCTGTTATTCACAAAAGCCAGGTGTGACTTAGGCTTTGGACTCTCCAGTATGGTAACTTCATTTGTTTCAGTGTTTACTACTAGAACATCATCATCATCATCTGGATGATGGTTGGTGCCACGGACTACTACCATGTTCTTGCCATTTAACACCAGGCTCTGTGCATCTTCTGATGGTTGTTGCTCCAGATCCTCGAACAGCACACTGCTCTCTTTAAAAACTTTATCACACATACTGCTTGCATCATCACTGCTTAAACTGCAATTTTCAAGGGCTTCTCGAATTTCTTGTTCAAACTTCTTGGCATTCACTTCATATAGTGCCATACTGAGAGCATCTTTTGGATCAAACACAAAGGCAGGACTGAGAGGCTCTGAATCTGAGCCTGATTTTAGAGCATCTTGTTGGTTTGAGGATGCCAATGGAGAGTAATTATCACTGACTGTAGTTGTTAGTGAGCTCACACTCTCTCTTTCCTCTAATATTGGAGAGAGAGGAGCAGGATACATGTTGTAATGGATCAAGATGTCTGTTCTCTCATCTTGTGGGAAGTCATCATCCGGGTCTATGACTGCGTCTTCTTCCAACTCCCGTTCCTGGCTCTCTTGACGTGTGCAGGGCAATTTATCAAGCAATTCATTTCTGATTGCTGTGACAAATTCTTCATCTAGATTAAATGACACATAGCTGTTCTCTTTGATATTGCCTTCCTCATGCGAATTAGAAGAACTTGAACCTAATGACATAGTGTATTCTTCAAGATTATCAGGTCCTCTCTCAACGTCTTCACATCTACTGCTCTTTGGTTGGGGATGCAGGTACCACCCCACTGTTGGCAGAAACTCTGTGTCCTTCTGTAGTGACTCTGCATGCAGTAAGTCCCTGATTTCCAATTCAGGTTTGCTACTAGCTGTGGCCATGTCTTCATTTATGTATGCCTCATCACAAGACAACGTCTGGTATACATTTAATCCAGAGTTTTGTGTACTTATTAAGCAATGACCATTAACCTTTGACTCCATCTTATCATCTGGTGAGATAGAGGATAAAGTTTCATCAAGATTATTTCCACATTCAGTGAAAGGTCTGTCAGCAGTATGAATTTCTGTGGTACAATTTGCACCTGTCCTGGAATCAACTACAGCAAGTACATGAGCATCACTTGTATGTGCATTTACAGTAAGTATGTTTCTGGTGTCCTCTTCAGGTACATGCTCAAGCAAATTTATATTTGTTACAATCTGCTGTCGCTGTGCGGTAGGTTCAAAATTCAACCATTCCACATTCTGAGTCTCTCTTTCTGCCTCCAGTAATTTATTTAATTGGCTGACAGGCATGTAACTGTTCACAGTACTGGACTCTACACCTTGTAATTTTACTGGCAGCACAGCTTTTCTATGATCACAAATCACAGTCAAAACATCATGTTGGTGAAATTCTGTAGAGGGATCATCATGATTGTTTATGTCACATTCAGTCTTCAAAAACTGATGAACTGCTTTCATCTTATTTGAATCACCTAATTCCCAGGACTCGTGTTTCAGTTTATTTTCCATATGCATTTCTTCAGTGCTTCTAAGAAGCTGAATTTTTTCTTCCCCTTTCTTAGCACTCCCCATTGTATCTAGAACCACCGCTAATTTACCGTCTGCTGTCTCACTGCTATTCCTTTCACATGCACTATCAAAATAATCAAGATCCTTCTCATTGCCTAATGGTTCATCACATCCCCTGACTGACAGCATTGTCCCTGAGCCTACCAAAGTTCTATCATTTTGGTCTTCATCTGTGGACTTCTCAATACAGTTGAACGCTGTATCACTGGAACTTCTTACTGAAAACTTTACCTGCTCACCCTCAACTGCTCTGTCATTTTGTTCTTCTTCTTCATGATGCTTCTCAACCAGGTTGAAGCCACCCTTGTTAAATGTGTCCTCCAGTTCTGCCTCAATGTCTTCAAGGTTATATTTCTCATCACAGGCTTCCTCACAGCTTTCACTCAGACTTCCCTTATCTCTGAAGCCGGAGTCACTACTGCGTTCATCGTCTGGTGTTGAGTGCTTTATCACATCCAACCCAAAGTCCTCACCATCATCTTCCATCTCACCAGCTGTGTCAAAACTCTCCTCTGCCTTTATATTCAGTTTTGATGCCATCAGTGGGCTTGCTAATCTCTCTTCCAGCATAACATTATCCATCAATATGCAACCATTAGTGTCAAAGTGGTTTAATTTCCATGACTCAACAGCAGCAGCCACCTTGTTTGCCTCTTTCTCGCTGAATTTGTCAGATGGAAATGTAAGAAATAAATCTACAACATCTTCTTGGTTACATATCTCTTTAGTTTCTGCCACAGTTTGAACAGGATTTGGAATCCTGAACTGTTTCCCTGCTATATGCTCTACAGACACTTGTTCATAACTTAAACACTTGGAATTTTCAATTTTTCCTTCTAAATATTCAGCAGCATTAGCAGATTGGGCATCCTTAATCTCCATTGGAATCACAGATACTTGTTCATAACTGATGCCAGGTGTGTCACAGTTTTCTTTGATTTCCTTCACACAGGGTTTAAAAACATTTCTATCAAAATCAGGATCCTTAATTGGTAGTGGCTGGACATACATATGATCATAATTAGAATTGTCTGTGTTACAGTCTTCACTGTTCTTCTCACCAAGACTCAAAGTATCTTTAGAGAAGTCAGAATCTTTTACATGTGTTATCCCTTTTGCTCCAAAGGAATTCATTAAATGTGAATTACACATTTCTTCACGCTTCTCGGTGTATGGCCTTGCTATATGCCCAGCAACATGGGCAGTTTCTGAACTAATCTCTTCAGTGTATGGAACAGCCAAAATGGAATTTTTCCAAAACAGCAATTTGTTAATATCTTGAATGCTGTGAGGATCTTGAATTTGTTTCAAATCTACCTCTTTTTGTTCACAATTCATGCTGTTTTCTTCAGGGCTCCACCCGAAAAGGCCTGACTCGATGTTAACGGCTTCATTTTGCTTCATCTTTGCTGGCAAAATATTGTCTTCATAACCACTATGGTTTAAGCTGGAATTCTGAGTGCTTTTTCCACTTTCCAAAGTAAACACATCTGATGATACGGACTTATCCTGCTTGTGTATGGACATTAAATGTTCTTCAGTGGCACTTACTTCTTTGTTTGCTTCATTCTGAAAAGGCACTTTGATTGTTGGATTAACCTTTGAAGCATTTTCTGCAGTAACAGTTAATTTATTTCCTTCTTCACAATGCCCAACATTTGTACTGACAAAATTCTGTGGATATGATGATGACAATGGCGATGATGATGTACTTGTCCCACATTCAAAAACCTGAGTGCATGAAGAAGACCTGAAATTACTAAGAGTCTCCTCTATGTTCTGCGAGCCAATCTCTCTACAACCAGAGGACTCTGTAGGCATGTCACTATCAGGCCGGTTCTGTTCCTTGCATCCCGTTTCATGAAATTCTGATATATCATCTTTACTTTTAACATAAAGCAATACATCTGAGCAAAAAAGTTTCATTTCAGGACTGTCTCCATTATTTTCAGTATCTGCCTCTTTTTCCAGTGGTTGTGTAACAATCAATGTTGATGGGTCAGTCTCTGTAGCAGGATTGGAACCATTATTATGAACTCCAGAAACCAAAGTCACATCACCAGATAAATTTTCTACACTGTGTCTAGCTATAATTTCAGATGTTGGTTGGGAAACATGCGGAATTTTACTTTCTGGTTCATTTCTTCCATCAATAAATGTTCCTGCTGAAGTAAACAAATCCTCTTCTTCCACCGTAGTTACATGAGAAACTACTTGTTTATTAAAAACCACATGGTTTACTACGGTTTCCATTTTGTCATGTGAATCCTCAAAGGTGGCTTCAGTTAACACTTCTGGTGTGTTTCTTCCAGAAGGGACTGGAGTAGCAGCAATGAAATTCAAACTTGGAATACACAGTCCAGATGTGTTTAGCTTTCCTTTAACAAGTGGCATATCATCTGCAGTATGCACACAACTGCAACTGTCTACTATATATTCATTCCCACCTAGCTCCGTACTGCTACTGTAATTAATACCTTCTAAGAGGCCAGAAACTACGTCACTAGCACACTCTAACCTTTCCTGAATGCTTGAAATTGTTGCACTGATGTCCGCTTTCTCCTGTGTTACATCAGTAGACTTTCCATCACAACTTTCACTGGCCTGTGAATCTTCCAGAAAATTTGGAACATTTTTTGGAATATTACTGACATCATGCTCAGCAGTGCCTAAATTTCTGTGATGGCTAGTGCCATACACCTCTGTGTCAGTTGTCCATTTACTAGTATCTTTTATGATGTCAAGTGTTACATTTTCATCATCAACATTATGTTTTGAACATGTATGTACCCGATCACAATTTTCACTTGTCCTAGTATCTTCCAAAGGGTCAAGGCTAGCCCCCTTCATTTCTTGACTTAACACTTTTTCTAAGTAACTGCTCAAGGTATTGGGATGGCTGCAGTTCACTGGCTTATCTCCACCAGTCAAGCTGTTTGGTCCAGATTTAAAGTTTATTTCATCAAAAAAATCAGATTTAGCTTCATGTTCCTGAAGTGAAGTAGAAAGATGTATGTCCCATGAGTCAATGCTGTAATCTGTGAGTAATTCTCCTTCTTTATCACCTAAAACAACCTTGTCCAGCTTTTCATCTATATAACTGCTATTCCCTAAACACAGTGATACATCTTCAGGGTTAGTCGAGATGCTTGCAATTGGTTCGCTGCCATACGTTGTCTTCAGTCCCTTGAAATAGTCCAGTGTATAGTCTTCACAAGGCCCAATAACTACTGAAACTACTGCCTTGTTTTCCTGTAGATTAAAGGCAGGTACTGAAGTTGCGGGCACAGCAGGAAGTATGTCAGCTGTATCATGAGAACTGAGTGGTGTTGCTAGGTCACAAGGATTCACTGCTTCAAAGGACTGCTCACTGTCACTGATAATTTTCTGGCTATCATGGAAAAAATGGAATGAATCTGACAATGTGTTGAGGGTAGACACCTGGTCATGGTTTCTGTATGGGGAACATGTTTCATCATTCATGGTCTTATTTGGACAGAGTTTTGAAACTGTATCAGACATGTTCTGAAATAAATCGGAAACATCACCATCACTCAAGGCAGGATGTGAAGAATCAATACCTGTTATTCCACTGTATGGATGAAGAGGTGTACTTGCAAAAAGAGGTGATGAATTTGATTCTTTACATTTACCTTTGAAGAAATCATCTTCGGTTTTGTCTCCTGCACTCGTTTCAAAGCTGCCATTTGCAGCAAATGAACGAACTGCAGAATTATTGTATGAATCATGACAGAACAAATTTTTGTGAGGCACACTCAGATGAGGCGACACTTCATTATGCACTTCAGATGCACCATTTGGTCCAGTATTTAATGAGGATTCTATCACATGTTTTTGAGGCACATATTCGTCCAAGCTTTTTGTAGTTACTTTATGAGGAACAGCACCTAATGGCATAGAACAGTCAATGTCTGCTTGCAACATATTAATTACTCCACTATCTATGTCACTATATTTGAAATCCTGGCACCTAGATGCCAACACTGAACTATACACACATTCTTCCTCAGGCACTTGTCTACAATTTGATACACAGTTTTCTATGTTAGTACCAAATATACTGTCTACTCGGTCACAGGCAACTTCTGTGTTCATTGCTAAATCACTATGTGATAAAGGTCCAGCAATTCTGGGACATGTTAATACTGCTTTATTCACTGGACTTTTTTCATTAACTGCTATTATCTCCCTCACACGATTTCTTTCGTTAATTTCTTCCGAGGCATCATTGGCTAAAAAATTCTCACCCATGTTAGAATCACAACAATGTGCAGTGCAGGTTTCTGAATGCATAACTGTTGCATCATCAAAGAGGTGAAGTGGTGAAGAATCTGTAACAGATCCAAACTCGGAGGCCCTGCTACATTTCCTTTGCGCTTCACACAGTTTTTTCAGTGTGTCTTGAAATTCTTCACCCAGAACAGCCCCATGGATATTACTTTCACTGCTAAATGCTGTAGGGATATTCCTACTGTATAATCCTGGTCTTACTCTACTAGTAAAGGAACCTCTCCCATTATAACTACGCTCAAAACTCCAAGTTAGAGATGGAGGGTCTGAATCACTGCCATCACTGCATTCAATGTGTGTAAGCACCATCAGATCTGCAACTGATTTGGATTTCTGCTTGACCTTCTCTGAGAACTCTCCGCGTTCAATTCGTCTCCTCCAGGTCTCATCTTCAGTGTCCGTCCCAGAATCTGTTGCCCTATTTTCTAACTCTGTGGATTTGGCATTATCCAAACTATCTTGAAGACTATCTAGTTGAAATATCATCTCCTTGTCGTCTGATGACATGCCAGAATCTGCACGGCCAAGTCTGAAGTCCAGCACTGTATTCTGCTCTGTAGTCATGTCTTTGACAGGACTCTGATAGGAAGCACATTGGCTAGAAGCTTCAGATGAAGAAGAAGAAGAAATATTTTCTAGTGCCAGAGCATTGTCCAGATCTCGAATTGCCTCACTTATTTTGCGAACAAATTTTGCATCTTCCTCGCTGGTTGTTTCTACACCTTTCAACCAAGAATCAAAGTCTGGTTCTGGTGCAACAGTTTCTTTAACCTCATCTTCTCTATACTCCCCACTCAATATGCTTCCTTCATTCTCTTTTCCCTCAAGAACATCTGTAGCATGATCCCCTTCATCTTCTTTCTGCCAAACTGCAACACCTGTAATCTCCACAGTGCACTCACTGAGATCATCTATAGAACCATGAAGGTTCTGGAGGCTTGGCGACTTATGTCGTTGCTGTAGAGTTGGTATGAAGAACTCACCTCCAGAACTGCTTGCTAATGATGGCTGAGGTGATGTTGTGAGTGGAGTCATGCTTGCTCCATCTATAACAAGATTTCCTGAATCTTGTGATACAGCCACATTCTCAAATACAGCTGGGGGAAGAATCAGTGCTTTCCTGTCTTCACTCAGCCGTGGAGCTGTATCATCCACTGGATGGATTCTGCTACTGCTGTCCTCTGTTGACTGAGCTGGAGACTGTGCAATGGGAGTGTCCTCCGGTGATGTTACGTGATTATCAGTTTTTGGAATATAATTTGGCTTCAGCATCTCCCAGCGGCGCTCGAAGTCTTCATCTGTTGTTAGGCTACAGCTGTCACCATCCTGGTTGTACTGTTTCCAGTGCGTGTGGAGGTGGATCAGCATTGAATGAACTTGCAATAATGGGGGTCGTTCTGGAATACAGCTCCAACAGAGTTTCATCAGCAGGTACCTGGAAGAAGAAAAAGTCCATATATAATGTTCATCCACATGGTACCTCATATTTCTTTTCCCATGTCCAACATATATTATGATGTTAAAACAACTAAAACACAAGCAGAAATAACTCTACAAACAACACACACAAGGTACATCTCAAAACATACATTAGAAAAAGCACTCTTACAAAAAACATAAAACAATTTTTGGATGATTATAATCTTAACTGAAATCAATTTTATTTCACATTTTCATATCCTAATCCCTTCTCTTCTAATGGACAGATCTCATACAAGATGACAATCTTCAGCCCTCAAGTGCCAACCAAACAAATATAAATCATTAATAAAATACTTCTTTCAAGAAAACCAGTGAGAGTTGTGTATCTATCACAGACTACACCATCAAATCAGGTTTTAGTCATCTGTACACAAACTGAAGCTCCAAAAGCACCTTTGTGTCCTGGGTGTTTGCCAAAGAGGTGTGCCTCAGAGGCTCACCAAGGTGGACTGCAGTTTGGATGACTCAAGCCACTGAACAAGCAGTCTGTACACAACCAAGAACAAGAACATCAAACATCTGCAATGTAGTCTTGACACCCCTTAACAGATGTTCTGCCACTCTCATCCACCTGACAAAGCAGCTTACCATCACACTCCTAAGAGTATGCACAAATACTAAAGAGGAAGTGAATTTAATCACCTTGCTTTCAACTTAACTTCCAAGTACAACAGTATTTCAATTTCACACAGCAACAATACTGTGCAGTGTGTTACGTACAGGTTCTGTCTGTGGGGAGAAGACAGGGATGGTAGGCCAAGACGCACGGTGCCCTCCCCAAGCACTTTTACAATCACTTCATCATCATTCAGATCTGAATATGGCAACTTTCCAAATTCACAGATCTCCCAAAGCACAACACCCAGGCTCCACACGTTTGCACTAGCTGTCACCTGTCAAAACACAACTTCAGTTACACATGTATATAAAATATACACTGTCCTTAAATCTATCTACCAAAACGTTCACAAGAAATATTAGGAAGACATAAAAGACCAGAAGAACACAAACCACGAGCCACCACCAAGGCAAAAGATCTACAAGCCCCTCAATTACTCATGAATCAGAGCCCGACCAGAAGAAGAACCATATATCCTAACAGGACAAATCCTAATAACAATATACTTCATACACTACACAGTAAACCCAATAACAACAAAACTATGAGATAAAATAACAAAATGAATTAAAAAGCTATACAGAAAGCCTAATATCTTGAATACATTATGAAAGAAGTTCAAATCTTCTATTAACCAGGGGATCTGGGTTCATTTACTGGCTGGGGAAAATTTCTTTTCTCTTCTCTACACCATTCAGACGAGTTCTGGTGCCCATCCAGCCTCCCATCAAATTGGTACCAGGGGGCCTTCTGTCAGGAGCAAACAGAAATAACAACAGGCTGACCACTTACTTCCACCTAGGGGCAAGATTAAGAATATCTGGAGCTACGCAATAACTCCCCCCATACATCTTCATGACACGGTGCTTAATTAACCACAGGGACAACTTTACTTTTTACCTTTACACAAAAACTCCTTCTCTTTATTAGTGTTAATCCTTCTTTACTACACAGGATGAAGACATGAAGTGTGGATGATTTTAATACGTGTCCATGACACTCCGCATATGGGAAGAATGGACAAAGGTTTCACTGTATCTGTAATTATTAAACTTAGGAATGCTATTGCATTTAACACTGTGAACAGAATAAGAATAAGCACACCTCTTTTGTTTCGATAGTGGTGTCTGTACAGTGCAGTGTCTCCGGCGCACACCACCGGATCGGTAACGCCACCTCTCCAGCACAGTAATAATCCTCCTGCAACACAGTTACTTGTGAAGTGCAAAGACTTAATAAACAGGTTCACTTTATATTTATCTCAGTAATTAACCAACTTGATGCACAAAATTTTTGTTTTACAATAAGTTTTATTTCATGCCTGTACATGTTTCGAGCACATGTGCTCATCATCAGGAGGTCAAAATTGCAGTACTCAGCCACCTATAGGTGTGATGATACCAGAGGTTGTGTACTGCAATTCTGACCTCCTGATGATGAGCACATGTGCTCAAAACATGTACAGGCATGAAATAAACTTATTGTAAAACAAAAATTTTGTGCATCAAGTTGGTTAATTACTGAGATGAATATACTGAGATGCAGCACGGTCAGCAAAACGTCAAAAAAAAAGTTCACATCATATTCATATATTATCTTTTGTTTATGATGCCATGTATACTAATGCAGCATCCAGTAAAAGGTAAAGGTAAAGGTAAAGGTAAGGCACTCCCGTTACAGGCCCGGTGTGGCCCAGAAGGTGGGTAGAGGTATAGCTCTACTCTTCCATGACCGCGGCACTGGAAGATGCTGCATCCAGTTCAACCTTTAAATGACCGGACCTTTATTTAAATTTTAGCATGTGGTTCAGAAAAAATGTATTATTGGAATATAAAAAGATAAAAATTATAAAATAAAAATCATGTTGTTGAGAATAAAACAGAGATTATTCAGTATGCCTTAGAAATGCTGTAAATTACACAGTACAGGATATACTGTGGGTCTGTATGTTGCACACAAGTGTATATACCAAAGGGTTAGTAGGCAGAAACAGTAACTAGGTACAACTGAGGTACCAGTGTCACAGAACTGAAGTAATATCACATTTGCTTTATTTTAAGATGCTATCAACTTTACAAACAATCGAGCATCATACAGTATTGTGATGAACAAACTGGGAAGTATTTCTAAAGAAGCAGTCACAATGCAGTCAAGATGCTCTCCCAGTGTTTGCCTGGCGGGCCTACAGAAAACAGTAAAACACCTGTCATGGCAGGTAGTGTCGGGGCTGAGATTTAAATTGGGCATCCCCTAAATATACAGGGTGTCCCAGGAGGAATGTGCCAAACTTCGGGAGAGTGTTCCTAATGTTAAAGTATACTGATATAACCCAAAACACCTATATCCAAAGTTGAACGGTTATGGAGATAATGGCCAGAGAAAAGTGGGGGCTTCTTGCGGTTCCAAATACTGCAACCTGCACAGCTGATGTGTCACACAAGAGCGTTGATGACCTTGAGAGTGGAATGCAGTGTTAATCTTGCCTGCGTGACGTTTAGTTGCTTCACGGGAGTCTGAAGCGCCATGTAAAGTGCTTGGAGCCCTAACGACGACCACGGCATTAATGCGGGTGTTTATGTAGTTAAATTTAATGGCTTTATGTCACTCATACGTTAATTACATGTTAAGTACAGATATTAACATTACAGAAACGACATATTTATTCCTGCCAGTTTTAATATGTATTTGGTAATCAATAAGTGTGTAACAGCTGTCAAAGTTTCAAACTTCTCTGGCCATTATCTCCGTAACCGTTCAACTTTGGATATAGGTGTTTTGGGTTA
>Ga0123354_10004609_pt1 | contig 19594 bp, 11 predicted proteins | sample TergutLab28metaG_2_FD_97872 | JGI IMG/M metagenome (GOLD analysis project Ga0123354, IMG submission 97872) | Labiotermes labralis P4 segment gut microbial communities from Petit-Saut dam, French Guiana - Lab288 P4 | ecosystem: Host-associated > Arthropoda: Insects > Digestive system > Gut ...
CTACTTTATGATTGTTACAGTTTGAGACTTTGTATATATATTGTAATTTTGTAATATATAGTTAGACAAGTCCAGTGTTACATATGTAACAATACGGATGTACAATAAATGAAATGAAATGAAATTACCAAGACTGTGCTCATTTTCTGTTTTTAAGAAACACGTGACGAAACCACACACACCCATCAACTGAGCTGATATGGGCTTCCTTCCCCATCCTTATCAGTTCATTATTTACTATCATCCTGTCCTTTGACGATACATTGATTGCACTGTTGACAGAATCACTGAAGTAAACGTAAAGTAAATAAAATAAATTTCCTTTTAGCACCCATGACCTAGAAAAATGCTGGGCAACGATAATGCATTATGAATGGTGGAATACGAGACAGTCGCGGTAGTCGATTCCTGTTACCGAATTGAGAAAAATTAAACAAATTATCTGTTTTGTGTGCTAGTACATGTTTCGTGTATACATAAATCGTCCTTTACGCAAAGAACAGTGGCACAGAAGTGTCTGCAAATACGAGACTATTAAAACTAGCCGTTCCGAATAATACATCAAGATTGAAAATGGTTCTTAACCTCAATAATCCACAGTGATCAAATGAATATGTAGGTGAAAAAGTTTCATGTGGGTGTCACATTCATTAACAAGTACTATAGTATGAGTTATAATATGCACATATGCGTTATTTTATTTTCATTCATTATGGTCTGAAAGGGTTAAACAGATGCAATTTTGATGTTGTGTATGAGTGAAGATTACTTTCTTCTGGATGTGATGCACAGTGGTCTGGTAGACAATTACCGATGTTTCCGAAGCAGCAGGTTTCTCCATAACGTCGATACTTCTCAACCAGACTACATGTCCGAGACATAATAGACAATGCTGGGATAACCTAAAATCTCACTCATGTATTATCATCAGGGTATGATAGTACATACACTTGGGAACAAAAAATGTGACTTTAAAAGGATTTTATAAGAATAAACGTGGAGTTATTTTTTTATATATTTCAGTGTGATGTGAAACAAAGAATTCAGATTCTGTGACTTGGAGGCACATCTCAGATTTTGCACCACATGCAGTGATGATGTTATGTAATTAATACATTGCTTTCAGTTCATTAACACAATGCCAGCCCACAAGATGCATAGATTGTACCAGCTTTGCCTTGAGAACATTGTTCACAACACACATTTCTGGCTGCAGGTCAAGCACACTCAAGATAAGACTGGACCTTTAACAAGTCCATTTGATAGCCTGCGTAAGTATGTCTCATATTAAGGAAAACTGTCATAGCAGCAGCCACTCTTCTCTAGCAGTCATCTAAGCTAAGCGAGTCTTTTCTGCAAGTTAACATGCCTTGTTTATGAATAGTGGTCACACCTTACACACCTTACATTACTAGAAACTTGACTCCCAATTTCAGGAAATTGAGCCAATATTTTCTCTTCCAGTGGTGAATGCTTCCTCTAGCAGTGTAATACCCAAGTGCCACAATTATTTTCCCTGTCTTTCTGGGGAAATCATATTTATTTTAAACTTGTTAAAGATTGTGTAGATTTTAAAATAAAATATGTTCTATTGTTTGGATTAAAGTGGGCTATGATCAAAAAAATTGCAGAAATTTCTGGGGAAATTATTATTTATGCACTGTGAACTTTTATAAGCAGTCATCTGTTTCAAGATGGCTATGAAAGCCTCAAATTTTACCCTCTTTATATACTTATCATGAACTCTCTGTATCATATGTGGTGGATGGTTGGTAGTGCCATTGCCTTGAACAGGAATTGGCTTTAGTTTGTTACCTTAAATCAGTAACACTGAAATGTTACAGCTGCAAGCTTGGAGCAAGATCTTCTGGATATGTATGAACAAATTCACGGTTTGCCAGCCCGGAACAACTTCTGGTTGAAGCAACAGGAGAAATGGAGGCTATTTATCACTCAGAGAATAACGCGTGTCTGTATCACAGATTGGATTGAGAAGAAGAGTCTGGTGCACATTGCAGCTACCTGCAGGGTAATGTTTGTACATTTCTTGGTTGATCTAATGGCTGTATAATTTATATATAGTATAAAAATGCAAGGTGATGTTCCATATCCTATAACTGCCATCATGGAAGTCAGTGAGAATGAAATTTTGGTTATTAAAGCTGTTAGGAAGAGATAACCGGAGGTCTAGGCATAGGTAGGATAATATTAACATGAAATAACAAATTGCATTTTTAATTCAGCACGTACTGCAGGCCTTGTTTATCACTTTAATATACATACTTTCTTCTTCACTACCTCCATATTTGAAGTACCTGTTATTCCTGTAACAATGCTAAACTTTGCATTAACTTCTGAGCAGAGCAGGAGTACGGTATAATGCGAGGAAACAATATGCCTGCTTACAGAACCTGAAGCACCTGGAGGTGAAATATGTGAAAGAGGCACTGCCATATTTGAAGGCTGTGGCACCCTGCCTGACTACAATTGTGTCTCTCAATATAGACATCATGATACATGTCACTAGTGGATCACTGAAGTATATTCGCAGCCATTGCCCAAACCTGAGGTAATCAATGAAATTAAACTTAATAAGCACAACGTGTCACAAGAACAGGCACTGGCTGAATGCTTGCAAGGTTGTACAGTCTTTTCTTTGTTACTTTCCATCCAGGTGAAATCTCTAATGTTCACTTGCCGTAAAACACTAATAATTTGAATGTGGTATTTAACATAAACATTCAGTACTTGTAGGTTTGAGTGCATGATATGTTTTGCCAGTGAATGTGATAATTAGAATACTAGTGCAGATATGAGCAATGCACATGCATTGTAGTTATTTCCTAAATAGAGTACTGTCTGTTATACTATTAGATAACTATCTACTGTCTTGAATATTGAAATTCTTAGAGTTGCATATTTTGCAAGTTTTCAGTCTTTATTAGAATATGGCATAACACTTTGGGGAAATTCTTCTCAAATTGGTCATATATTTTCACTTCAAAAAAGAATAATTAGAATTATGGTTGGAGTTACTTCCAGATGCTCATGTAGGAGTTTATTTAGAAAACTGGACATTTTAACTCTTTCATGTTTGTATATTTATTTATTGATGATGTATGTTGCAAATAATATAGATACTTGTCATATGAGCACATCTATTCATAGGTTTGATACAAGGTACAAAAATCAGTTGCACAGGCCTGTGACAAAGTTGTGAGGGAGTTTTCTACTCTGGGATAGAGATTGTTAATAGCTTAGCATCAGCAGTTCTAGAGTGTAAAAATAATATATCACAGTTCAAGGCATCATTAAGGAGAATTCTTTTAGCTAACTCCTTTTATTCACTGGCAGATTTTTTTTACACATAGTCAAAATTAATTTGTAATATTGATATCCATCTTTCTATACAATTATAGTTTCAGATATATTTTCTTAATTTCGATGATGAAGCATTTTATGTTTCTGGTGTATATTGTTTGTATGATATGTGTTGTGTGTTGTTATGTGTTGTATGTTATGTATATATGTATGTTTTATATATATATAGCATGTGTGTGTGTGTGTGTGTGTGTGTGTGTGTGTTATGCTTAATATTTAACTGTATCAATGGGTTTTGGATTTGTGAAATGAAATGTATGTATGTATGAAAAGAGTGACATGGCTGAGTTGTTGCTTTGTGGAATACTTTTAATTGGCACATAGGAAAATTTACATTGAATGAAACATGTGCTTTTATAATGAGTGTGACTTTTGTTTGGATTGTTAATTTTCACAACATTACTTTTATTCCAGGGTATTGCGGTTGAAGGCTTGTATCTTGAATGACAAAGCTATGAGTCATTTGAAGCATGTATCAACACTAGCAGAGCTGGATCTGTGTGATACAGAGGTCACTGCTGTGGGAGTCAGTCATGTACTTAAGTCAAACCCTCAGCTCCGTAGCTTGCACCATCCTGAGGTGGTGCGTGCTCTGTACAAACTACACTCCACTCGAACATGGCTGGTTTCTTCTATGGCAGGCTGTTACCGCTTGCGAGAGATTGACATTGAACTTTCTCGCTATGACAACCCCAGTATGCTTGCTGTAGTTGTATCGGTCTGTCCTGAGATTGAGAGAGTGCGTATCGAGTTTGATTCTTGGGTCTCACCGTATGCTCTTGTCCCTCTAGCTGCTCTGAAAAGTTTAACTGAATTGCATCTTCAGTGTGTGGCAGATACCAACAGGATACCTTCATATGACTACCCTATACACATTGCTATGCCAGAATCTGTAACAATGTTTGAAAGCAGTATATTGCCTATACTGCAGTCACGTGGGACTCATCTGCTTGCTTTATCACTTGAAGGTATATCAAGGGTTGATATGAGACTTGTGGAACTCCACTGTTCCCACCTTGTGAGCGTGGGTCTGAATTATAACACATATACCAGAAATTCTTTCAAGGTTCCTGACAACAAAGCCTCTAGCAAACCATTTCCTTCTTTGCGAAAACTGCTGTTTGGATCCAACTCTGGCAACAATGATTTCTCAGCATCCTATCTCGAATGGCTGCTTTCAAATGAAAGTTTGGAAGAGCTCTCCTTATCAGGTTCACCACTCTTTACAGATGAGCTGTTTGCCTCTGCATTTACCAATTCAGGTGCATTCCCTCAGTTACGACGTCTTGAGCTGGATTATTGCAATGTGACAGCAGAAGTTATTCGAGGGTTCTTATTTCACTGTGGCCGAAAGTCCCTGCGTGAACTGAGCATATGTGGGCCATTTGTCCGTGAACAGGCATCTCCCGCACTTTGCTATATCATCAGTGAGAAGCTGGATGTGCAATTGGAAGCATATGCCTGCTCATTCATTAGACTGAAGAAGCGTCTTGTGCGCTATAAGCGAGATCTCAGTTGCACCAAAGAAGCAGGTAAACCAAAAAGTGGGTCAAATGAAACATGAAGTTTGAGTTTGGTCAGAGACTCTTAATTCTGTAAGTTCCAAGAATGTATGACAGCTACATTTCTTTATATGTTTTCATTAGATAGTGAATATAAATAAACCATAATCACACAGTAACGTACACAGCTTGTATGTGACATCTGCTAATACAGTTTTTAGGCACAATTGCAAAATTGTGAAAAGTGACTATTAGCTGCAACATGTCTGTCCATCCGTGTGTCTGTCCACTTGGAACAACTCAGCTTCCACTGGACAGATCTTCATAAAATATTATATTTGATGAGTTTTCAAAAATCTGTCAAGAAAATTAAAGTTTCATTAAAACCCAACAAGAATGATGGGTACTTCACACAAAGACCTATGTACATTTATGATAATATCTTGCTTAATTCGTTGTAGAATGAGAAATGTTTCTGACAAAAGTTGTAGAAAAAATCAAAACACACATTTCATGTTCAGTAAATTTTTTTTTTACCAAAAATCGTGCTGTTTAAGAGTTTAAGAGAGAAGGTGGACCAAACAGACCACATATGACAATATAATACCGCACACGGTCTTTGCATGCCACATAAATAAGGCAAGTATACAGACACCCACTCACAATATTTAATACTTACTGCTTTTCCACAGCAACAATGGTTAGATGAATGTGCCTTGATGTTAAATTGTATGTACATTGTGCTCTTGTTTTTTATTTTCTGAAGGATATAATACATGATAAATTTTTGAATGGGCACCATATTTTTTATCTTTAACTTTCAAATAGAAATTGAATGTGTTGTATCATTCGTGTTCCACCTTTTAAAGAAGGAAGTATACAATGAATGTGCCCTGTGCCTGTACATGACTTTCATATTAAGCTTGATGACAATTGCATCTTTGTTACAATATGGAAGATGAACATCATTAAGGTTTAGTAAGGCTCCAGCACATGCCCTGACAGGGCAGCACAATCTGCTTCTTACATATACTGGAAATCCTTACTCTCACCATCCACGGACAGTTTCAGCCTATATTGGTCAGTACAGAATGCGGCTGTACAGTGGAAGCCTAAATACTCTTGCAAAGAACCCACAAGTACGGTGGATTCCGACCAGGCTGTTAGTACAGGTAATGTGTTAACCTTAAAGCAGTTAACTGATGCAGGGTTTAACAGCTTCTAGTAGCCTTGATATTAAGGCATTTGATAAAATGAAGCAAGAAACATTTTGAACACTATTACCCCCCTCCCCACAAAACTCATTGATGAATTTAGAAGTGCACAAATTTTCAAACATCTAGGTGCCAGGTGGGTGACAAAGTTCCATACCAAGGACTCATCTGTATTAGGCACCTCCCTATAAACATTTAAGGACCCTGGCATTCTGGCACCTGAGATTTTTGCATGCTTGAATTAATTAATGAATTGGAAATTACTAAAAATATGTATAAAGATACTAAAACTACATTCAGCACAGGAAACATTAAATTACAATTTTACAGATTTATTAATCAAAGACCACAAGACTGGACCAGAAGAGCAACATGTATTTGCCATTCTCAGTGACCACACACATTGTGGTATTCTGCTGCTTAAATGCTGGGTTCAAAATTAAAATTCCATTCAGAAGATTGATGTATGTTCATGTTTTTACTGTGTTTATGTTGTCCTGTGTAGGTAGGAGTGTTTTAATGGGCCAGTCTCCTGTCCAACAAGTCTACCAAATGTCTACAAACAAGATTCGAAAACTCGGAATACAAGAGAGGCATCCTAGAGACATCTAGAAGTGAACTATTACCTGCAGAGCACCACCAATAGTGGATATTCTCTTCTAACACTGATATGTTCCTCTCAGGCTTAAACATTCTAGTCACAAGCTGCATGTAAACTATCAACTCCCCACTCCACTGTGCTGTGATGTATTCATTGTGTACATATCACTTTACCAAACCAAAGAGCAAAGAAACTTGCCAACATTTCCATGAAAGATTCTAGTATTTTGAATACCTCTTCAGCTGTGGTTTCTGTTGGAATAATATTATTAGAGATAGTGTCTAGGCTGATGTCATGATTTTGTCTGAGTGTAGTCCATTTCCAACAATATGAACACAACTGAAGAATCTCATTGAAATTTTTGGACTGGACACTGTTTTAGTGACTATGTCAAGTAGTTTGTGTGTTATTTGCATGTATATAGTTTTAATTATTCATTCAGATATTTGCAGTCCCATATCTACCCAGAAGACTGTGAATTCTGATACTATGAATATTTAGGTATTTCGGTTTTAAAAAAAGAATGTAAAAGTTCAAATAATGTTCAGTTTTGGTATCGATTGTGTCCTTGGCTGATATGTCTCAAAATACTTCAATCTGCCCTACACATATCACACTGTTGTGTTTATCAGTATGCATATTTGCTGAATTCAAAACGAGCATACTGTGTGTATGTACAGATATGAGTTATCAGTCTTTAACAGTAAAGGGATTTTGTAGGGATGAATTTTATTTAATAATATATCAAATACTATGTCTGAAAGACTGGTTCACAGTAAAATTTAATTTCAAAAAGTACAGGATAATATGCTAAATGTAATTTTGAAAAGCTGAAACCAGTACCTATGTTGGAAGGTTTGAGGATCTCATGGCATTGCCTATGTATATTGCTGTATTCTGTGATGTGATATATAGTCTGCTAGCATGTAATACACCTGAAGACAGTCTTCATGAACTGATACAGATTGGTGAAGGTGAAGAAGTGGTAAGAGAATAGACAGTTGGTTCAACCACTGAGTATGTTAGTGTGGCTTCTGTTTTCTGGGCATTGTCTCACCCAAAAAGTTCATCATGGCAATGATTATTTGTCGTCATTTGGACTATAATTTTGCCTGTTTTTTTGTGTGGGTATGAATATTTGTCTTGCACATTAAGGGAAGAACATACATTGGCTCTGTGTGAGACTAGGGTGTGGAGGAGAATGTTTGAACATGAGACAGGAAGTTACAGGAAGCTGGAGAAAAATACATAGTCAGGAGGTCATAACGTGTATGCCAAATACTATTAGGATTATCAAATCAAGGCAGCAGAGATGTATAGGCACGTAGCAAGCGTAGGAGATGTAGGGTACACTAGTTTGAAATTCAGAAGAGAAGCGAGCACTCAAAAGACATGGGTGAAATAAAATGGATCTTAAAAAATAGAGTGATGGGGTATTGGCTGGATGGATTCATGTAGCTTAAGATAGGGACTGGTGGTGGAATGTGCATACAGTGGTGAACCTTCAAAGTACACAGAGGGCAGGAAATTTCTTGATACATTGAACAACTAATGACTTATCAAAAGAGGTTCTACTACATGGAATAGTTACTAACTTAAGCTCTACACAGCAACTGAGTTATTCTCACTTTCTCTGATTTACAACATGGCCAACTATCTGAGCTTCTGAGGTCAAAGCAACACTAACACCACTTCATGTAGGATCATAATATTTTGTGTGGTAATAGACTTAAAAGAAATATACAAATCTTGGGCATTCCGACTTCATACAGAACAATAAACAATACTAAATTTATGTTATTGGGTTTGTTTATCACATACAGGTATACTGTATATTAATTTGCCAGAGAATAGGCGAATGTGATTTGAATGTCAACAGGTGCGATGTACAACTGTTTGAGGAATACTAGGTGTGCTGTACTTCAGTTTTGTTTCTTCTGCACATTACATAGTGTTACATTACCCTACTGGGCAGCATTCACTGTGTTACATGATCAAACAAATACCATTCTGAATGAAGATCATCCTATATGTTATGGCTACAAAGAATACAGACAAGTACGTGTAACTCAGAAACTGTACAGCTTACAAATATTCTTTTTATTTCTTCCCCCACTTGTGTGTGATACAGTATTTCACACTAAATATTGCTGATATCAGGATGGTTAGTGAATAATGAATTGGCAAGAATTTTTTGGGAAGCAGTCATGGCCTAATTAAGATACTATCTTGGCATTTGTGTGAAGGGACTGAACATTTTCCTGGCTGTCATTCAAACCTAGCAACTCCAAGATACAAGTGCAAAGAACATTACTGTTACTCCAACTTGTTCAGGATATTCTGTTAAATTTGGTCCTCCTGTTAACTAATTGTGTCTGCTGTTGCATCAAATTTGTTATCATGTATTGGGTTCATTCAGAAACTTGTAAACCCAAGTTTCTTGCAAGTGGTCATATGCAATATCAAAATGATTGTATGTAGCACACATTCAGTGATTTTGATGAGAACTGTGTGATAAACTGTTGTAGCATCTTTTTATGCTATTATTCCAGCATTTCTCCTGAGAAACTTGGGGAAGCTAATGCAAGTGGATAGCTCGTCATTCATTAGATAGTGTACACTGAACTAATTCATGCGAGGCAATGGATGGTAATAGAAACTGTTGCTTTTGTGGAATTCTTTTTTTTTTTTCGTTTTATCATGAAGGTGGTGGTGTTGGTAGTGGTAGTAATGTCATCATCTTCCCAGTCCCTCTTGGTGTGTAGGCTCTGCAATGTTTTGCAGTTGTGTATGTTGCAGTCTTTTTAATTGTTTCTTAGATTGTCCAACATTTTCTTGTCAACTCGGCTAGTACAGAAATGGTCACTTTGGATCACTAACTATTGTTCATTCCATTAGTCCTTATACGGAAACATTTATTCATAATATTGAATTTATTTATTCCTTCGTTAGTATATGGTCTCTTCATGTGCACCTGGAATGAAAATATCTTGTCTGTTTGAATCATAATTTCAGGTAGAATCTATAACTTCAGCTGTTTGTCATGTTTTTAAAATCGCTTGAATTGTGTGACAGATCTGAAGAGATGTTAGGCTTTGTGGTCATTTAATGAATTTTATGATCTTATACATGTTTGTTTTTAGACGTGTTCACGACATTGCAAAAAGCATCTATTAGCTTTGTCATGTCTGTCTGTCCACATGGAACATCTTGGCTCCCACTGGACAGATTTTCGTGAAATTGGATATTTGAGGCTTGTTCGAATATCTGCCAAGAAAATTAAAGTTTCTTTAGAATCTAACAAGGATAACAGGTACTTTTTGTGCAGACCTATGCACATTTATGATAATATCAATCTGAATTCTTTTTAGGGTGGGAAATGTTATAGTCAAAGGTTGTAGAGAAAATCAAAATACACACTGTATCTTCAATAAATGTTTTCCACAAACCATGTTCTTTATGATATAGTGTGGGAAAAAAGCAAAATACGTTGTTGCATTTCCACTGCAACAATGGTTACATGAACACACCAAATCATTACGTTGTATGTACATTGCATATATTTATAAGACCTTCTTCAGGCATGTGGGAAATGGAGCCTGATATATCACTACTTTAATATTTTTATTCATATTGTCAATTTTCTGTGATAAATAGGAATAGAAATATTTTAAAGTTGTAATTAAAATGTATCCAGTAGTATATAATATCACTGCATTTTAAATACTCGTATTACCTGTCTAACTACATTTGTTTACAGACAACAAAGGCCAGAAATGCAAAACTGTCCATACCTGGAAGGTAACCAGTTTTGCACTGACCAACAATACTCACTTCCTCTTACTGAGTATGAATAAGATTTGCTGGGGAGATGGATTCCTGCTTTTTATATTCCTGAAACAAACATGTGAATGTATGTGACTCTGAGCAACACTTAAATTCTTCATCATACATTTAGATAGCTTTTTATTTACATACTGATAAAAATATACACCAAAATTCTGGCCTCTGTACTCTGTAACACTACATTCTGTGTACAGGTTTTTGTTTTTAATGGTACAATTAAATATATTGAAAGAATCACAGCCCAAATCAGTATGATATGGAAACTGTGTTCAAGTCGCTTCAACAAGAAATGTGTGCTTGATGTTACCATATAACCTTCTACTTGTTTATATTGTTCCATGTTTTATGGGCTGTGGCATAGAGAATAAGTTTTGTTTATTTACTTGTGACCTATCTACTGCTGAATAGGCTGAAGTATAAATGATCTCATATTATTATTAGTAGTAGTAGTAGTAGTACACAGAGTACTATATGTAATTTTATCTTAGTGTAAAGTGTATTTGTATGTATATATAATATAGACTGGGCTGGTGTTGTGGTAAAGCAATGTTTGGACAATATATTGTTGTCCTAGGCCTTCCTGTATGTTGTCTTCTGGGGCAAATTAGTGTGAGGTCATTGAGAGGGCCACTCATGTTTCAAGTTACATGTGGACCCTCTCAGACAGATACTGAAGAATTCTATAGAGGTGATAAGAGAAGTTGTTGAAATCTCATAAATATACATACATAGATGTTACTTGTGAAAAGTGATTTATTATTACAATTTCTTCTTTTACTTTTTACTGCCCCTCATTTATTAGGTCAGAGGGGAGATATTATTAAAGTACCTGGTAACATCAGTAACGCTATGTAACACCAAGGCATAGGGTCGTCATTAGAAATTGTAGGTGTCAGTGGATCAAAAAATATCCTGCTTTTGTACCTAGATGTTCATCACTGTATTCACAAAAGCATATTTTTAGATCCTGTTCTGAAGCAGCTGAATTTAGCCAAAACCTTCATATGCTATTACCTTACAGTTCATTCCTTTAACACTGTATGTATAATTTAGGAGCTTGGGTAGCTCACTTGGTGAGCAACTAGGCTACAGGCTGGACATCGGAGGAATTGTGATTGAATTCTTGCCAGGGGAAAGAATTTGCTTTTTTCCAAAGAATCCAAACTGGCTTTGGGGCCCACCCAGTCTGTTATTCAGTTGGTTGGGAGTAAAAGATGCTACAGTGTGAAGCTGACTGCTTGCCTCCATTTAATGTTGAGTTTAAGAATGTATGGAGCTATTCCTCCATGCCCCCTTATTACTTCATGGTGTGCACAGGGACAACTTATAACATATTGCCTATCTTAATAATATTAGCCTCCCACATCTCTGGTTTAGGGAGCCTTGTCAGAAATCTGTAAAACAGTTTTGGTATGAATATGGACCAGAACGAGTACTTTAAATCATAGACTAGTTTGAAATGAAATATTCTCTTATATGCAGTTTATATAGGACAGCAACATTTTTAGTAATTTAGTATTTGCAGGGTGGTAAAGTCCAGTAATATTTATAGGAGGCCACATGTGAATTACCCTTTATGTCTGAATGTCAAAGCATTGTCCCATCCAGATGAAGGCATGGGCATTTCAAACAAAAATAACTCCAGCTCTCAGCAGGTATATTGGGATTTAGAGGCTGGATGGTGAAGGGTTACTTAAGGGATTGTCAGTTGTCATGCCAGGTCTGAAACCTCCAAAATATGAACTTTTGGTATGCTACTATTCTCCTCATAAAGGGAGTTGGATATAGGGCATTAAGGATTTTTAATCTGGTTGGATGGAGTATTTTGGTGGTCAGGCTTTGTAGTGGGTTCTTTTTAATCTTGGTAGGGTCAATCAGTGGTTCCAGTATAATAGTTTAAGGTTTTTTTAGCCTTTTTTTGTTATTGGTATTGTTATTTTGTTGTTTTTTTTTTGTGCTTTGTTGTTCGTGTATATAATGATGAATGGTATGGAATATTATTTTAAAGTGTGAAGCAATCAGGACAACAAGTATTGAGAGTAAGGACAGCAATGAGTTGGATGCAATAAATATTGGGCTGTTTTGTTTCATTTCAGCAAAAGGCAAATGCCACTGATACATAACACTGGCCCAGGTTTCAGAAGCTTCTGTTCTTGAACAGGTAAAAAATTGTAGTAACATTCATATGGAATTGGCTATAGCCACATTCAATTGCAACATTTAGTGTTCTAGAAAGCTATGAACTGCTGTGATGTAATTTAATTAATATGGTGCCATTGTGAACTTTATTGCTGCTATTGTGTCTATGATATGTACAGTATACTGATAACGTTCTCAGCATGTTTTAACCTGTACTGCTGCATAAATATTAACATACATACATTATGTTACAGCACATTATGTAACAATTTCACAACCTGTGTTGTTGTAAGAGAAAATGAAATGATCGCTGCTTTTCAAAGTCAAACCCAAAATTAACCTCTGGTTTCTAAGCAGTTTTTGATACATGTATTTTCCTGATAAGTGTCTTTGTTTTTTCAGTATATTTTTCTCCAAAAAGAGAGAAATTTGGTTTATGATATGCCATGTTGCCTTTGTATATGCGTGTGTCACCCATTTCAACCTTGGAACCTTTCAGTCAGCCTGTATGAAACCTTGTATAAATATTATGCCATTGGAGGGAATCCACAGCTCCATACATTTGAATATTGATAGATGACATCCCATTGTGTTGACAGTGTGGTGTTTTCTAATAAAAGGTAGGCAGGACAACACAATTTTGATTTATCAGTAAAATGAACTGTCCTTGTAGCAATAAAGCTACATGTTTCAGCTTTCTAAAAAGCCATTATCAGGCCACTGCTATATAAATATAAATTAAAAAAATATGAATTAAAGTAATAATAATTATATATATATGTATATATTTTTTTTCTGCAGTCAGTGATGACAGCATAGTGGACACATAAACTTGTGAGGTTGGAGTGACGTAGCACCTCTTACTTCATAGTTCTGAGAGTATTATTCACAGAAATAATATAAAAGAATAATTATACTACCAGGCATGCAGGACTATAAATCTTTGTAACAACAAATAGGCCTTATGCTTTCTGCTTAGGTCACCTGTACGTTGTCTCTCCAAATGTTGAAGAACCAGTATACGGATTTAAAAAAAAAACTTGGTATGAACATCATGCTACTGGGAAGTTACATTTATATTTTCCCCATTTCATGCTGGGCAGTTATAATGACATGGTGACCACACAAACTGCCAAGCATGAGTGACAGCAGCACCGCATAATGAGAGGTCCAAAAGTGTTGTTTTGTAACATATGTTTGAAAAATACTGAAGGTAATTGTTTTGTAAAATGTAAAGTAACAGATGACACACATTTTTAGTCATTTCTCATTATGCATATACTACTTATAATTTCTAATGTTTGCAAACTCAAGTTTTGCCTTTGGCACACAGGCAGCTGTAATGATCACCCCGTGTTGTCTATGTTGACGGCACATTGAACCAGCTTTTGCTCGGTTTAGAGTTCAGATGACATGTTCAAACGTTACATTACTAAATGGCCATTGAACTCGTCAATATATTCTTTAATTATGCCTAACTGAGTAACATTTTTAATAATTATTCTACAGTCACGTGAATGGAGTCTATTGCATATCTCTCAACTCTTATAATTCAAGTTCTACTCACTGACAGGAAAGATACTATTTAATTCAATATAAAGATCAATCAGTTCTTTTTAGACATGAAACAATTATATGATAATGTAGCACACAAACAGCAGGCACAGGGTTCCTGGAATGGAAGCGACGTTTGTTTAGAAAAGTATGTGAAATACCAGAATTTAGGATGGAGTTTCAGGTTGTGACTTTATTCTACTATGTATTGTAGCATCTTTCATTTTCAAAAAACATTAATGGTGTTTTAAATAAACACTAATAATAAACCACCTGTTCTGTCTTTGCTCTGAAAAGATTTGATGGTATAAAGCTATTACTAATTACAGGCTCAGTGTCAACCTGGCTATGAAAGTGACCTAAATTGTTGACAAGTTTAGGAGCAGTGCAAGTGCTACTACCTCTGTTAAAGTAACTACATTTTAAGACTAAAGCTGTTTATGTGTTGAAGTCTTTAATAAAGAAATCTGCCGTGGACTTTATCAGTACACTGTATCTGTGTGTTGCAGGAATTTATTTGTAGCTTTTTTGCAATAATGTAGAATAAAAGTAATACAGTCAATTTTATAAGAAGAGTTTCATAATATGTAGGTAAATACATAAAAGAAGACACCAGATATAAGTGTCCTCAGTAGAATTTTAGTGTATCAAAATGGTAATAAAAAATGTATGCTGCATCTTTATTATAATCAGGTCCCTGTTTGATGGCACTGTTTTACAGCTGGTTCATATTCCAGCCAAGAACTGTGTATCAGCATACTGCCAGTGCACCAAACAATTCTGACTGTGAGTCTCTTTTCCTTAGAGGACCAGCAAACACATTTTTAGAAGACAGAAAAAGCGCTGGTATTAGTAATAAACAATTACTGTGCTTTTTTGAAACTTATTAGTATGCTTGATCTAAAACAAGGTTTCTTGGTATTTATTTTTATTTTTATATACACACACACACACACATATATATATATATATATATATATATATATATATAATTAATTTTTATGTGAATTGTTATGTTTTTTGCTGTGATAATAGATGAGCTTAATATAAAATTCCTGCCAAATTACAGTTTCACAACATAATTCACTCTTTTTTTAAACCATGTTGCAGCTGCCACATGTATAACACATTGTAGTTTTGTGAAATGTATAGAGATGTATTTAAATTGTAAGCTGTTTTAATGTAGTTCTTGCCATTACAGCCAAGAAAATAAAGCAGTTGGTCAAACATGATCCATCTTTCTTAATTCTGTACCTGCAAACATGGCAAAGGAAGGTCACAAACCTTAGACATAGTCTAACGGTGTTGAAAATGTTTGGACCTAAGACAGTTGAAGTAGCAGCAGGCTGGAGAAAAATAGCACTGGGAAGAGCTCCATTAACTTCACTCCTAAACAAATTTTATTAGGATGGTCAATTACGGAGGATTAGTGGTGCAGATCATGTGATCCACATGTACACAAAATTTTGGTAGGAAAACATGAAAGAATGAAATTATTTGGAACACCTAGACATAGATGGGAGGATACTATTGAAATGATCTCAAAGAAATAGGTGTGAAGAGTGCAGAGTAGATTCATACAGCTCAGAACAGGGACCAGTTTCAAGCTCTTGTGCACATAATAATAACCCCTGGGGTCCACGAAACATGGGGAATTCCTTGACTAATTGAGCCAAACATTGCCTTCTGTAAGTTTCAGATGACAGCATATCACACTTGGCACTGACTGCTTCATAGACTAGGTCCACTGTCTTGTGTCAAAAACATGAGTACAGATTATTGACAAAACACTATGCTTCTGGGGACACTAGACACTGTCAATTCCCATTGTCAGGCTAAATCTTATGGTTGAGCCCCATCCACTTCTGCCTGATAGACAAGGTCCAGACAGAGTGGCTTGGCTATTGGGCCCAACTGAATAGTTACTATCCTAATTGTTTTGTCCTTTGGACAGACACCAATTGTTTCTCTGAAACATACTGTTTAATTATTACCTTTTAACCTAAGCAGATAGACAAAGTCCAAGAAGTTGACGATTCCAACTGTTAGCTTCTCAAGAGGGATTCTGTTTCACGAAGTCAGACCTAAACATGTCTCCTACCACCATTCTGTGCATTTTCAGATCAATGTATTCAATTTACCGGTTCACTGAATGTCTTATGAACATAACACAAATCTTTAAGGAATAGCACATTCCATGCCGGGCAAAAATATTATACGGGAAACTTAAAACGTCGATGTCTCATTATTACAGCATGCAATTTCAATACATACGTTGGAATAGCATAGTCGGTATAGTGACTAGGCTAAAAACTGTAGGGTCATGTTCGAATCCCAGCAGGAGCAAGGGACTTGTCTCCTCTCAAAATGTCCAGACTAGTTCTGGGGCCCATGCAGCCTCCTACTCACTGGGTACTGGAGCTCCTTCCCTGAGGTAAAGCAACCAGGGCGTGACACTGTCCATTCACCTCCATCTAATGCTGAGGTTAAGAATGACTACAGCTACACCTCCACTCCCCCTGTATTCATGCCTTCATGAAGTGTAGAGGGACAAATTTACTTTACCTTTTAGTAGTATAATGGAACAAAAATATTGAACCAAATCGAGAAGAAATCTGACAACACTGTGATAGATTTCCTGATTGTGTGTTTTCGTACTAACATTCAAACCTAAGAATAGTACAAAGTCGTCAGTTTGTTCTCATAGCGAGGAAATTATGTTACTGGTTTTTTTGTAGGTCATGTAGGATGCTGACAGAAGCGATAACACCTTTGGGCCTGCAATGCCCAGACTATTCAGGTAGGAAGTCGAAGACAAGGAAATAACTAACTCCACAGGGCAGATCCCTTCTTCAGAAGCTGACAGTTCCCCAGCTACTCAAGAAATTCCCCACATTTTATAGCACCCAAGGATTCAGGGCCATGTTCATAAGAACACAACACATGCCCCTTTCCTGAGCCAGATGAACCCAGTCCACGCTATCTTATCCTGTTTCTTTACGATCCAATAATATCTACGTCTAGAAATCGGTCTCTTTTCTTCTAGCTTCCTCACCAAAACCCTGTAAGCACTTATGTTCTCCCCCACACGTTTCGCATGTTCCGTCCGTCTCGCACCACGAAGCTCCCCATGCAGTTTTTCCCGTATCCAATTGCTTCCTTCCTCTTGGGCCCAAAAAACTTACTCTGCACGCTGAGCTACGCTCTTCGTTTAAACGTGAGTAACCACTTGTGAAGAGAGAGAGAAAACAGAAACCTAAAGCGTGAGTAACCACGCTTTACTCGAGCGAGCAGTAATACATACAGAACTTTGGAAGGCTGGAAAATAACATATGATGGATCTCAAGAGAACCAGAAAGTGGATTGAACTGGCTAAATATGTCTGCCCATTGGTGGTTATAAACCTGACGACTCTATGACTACTGTTTTTATAACATGGCTGTAACACTGCCTGAATTACGTTACAGAGCCCGCAACTGTCGTGTAGTTAGCGCCGGGCTAGTGCTGACCTCTGCCATGAGTTCGAAGTATTACTTAAAAAAAGCAGTTGCCTGTACTTTAAAGGTGTACCATATTACGAATATTTTTAAACCAGTTTAATGAATTAATTATCCCTATAACACTTGTTTATAACCATTTTTCCTACTGAGATTAAACTATGTCTATTTTTAAATGAAAGTGATATCGTATTTACGACTGAACCTGCTGTCAGCACCGGCTTCCAAGAAATGCGGAAAGCAATAGCGTAACATTGTGGGCGCATTGTGTACACCGGTAACCCGATCGGCAGCGCCACGGTTTGTGATCACACTGGGAACGAAAGATAACCCAGCATATCCAGAGGAAGTGTCATATTGGTTTCGCGTACAAGGTGATATCATTGTTACGCCCGTCTGATGACACGCGTGTTGCTCATACTGTGGTCCAAGCAAATTATACGGCCCAAAACCACATTTCAACATTAGCGAGATGTTAAAATAAAACTCCATTGTAAAACGGCTGTAATTTAGGTTGTGACGGGGCTGCCTTTCTTTACAAAATCATGTGAGGTCAAGTTATGATTTAATTTCCCCGTCTGGACGAAAGTGGAAACTTGGCTTTATTAATAATAAGAATAATAATTCCTAATAGTTCTTGCCTTTGGCTATCTATAGAATAAAACAAGTCTTTCCAATTTAGTGAATACGAAAGCATAAAATAAAGTAAGAAAGTTCAACAAACTAAGTTTAGGGCTTACATAGGAAAATATCTTCCAGTGGAAGCGTATTCCTTCAAAAAATAATATTTTCATTCATTGTTCGTATTTTTGACACTGCTGACTGAAGGACTGAATCTTACATTATCACTTACATTAAAAATATAAAATTCCCTTGTTTATTTAGACAGTATATTAAGACCATCAGCATCCGCGACTGAGCGACGGATTGTTTCATTGACAAATGATTGTCTTCAAAAACATAAAAATGAAATGAAACTTCAACACGCCGTCCTCTTGCATGAAGACTTCTGACGTTCAGACACTTCAGAGCAAGTCGTAATTGCTAGAAAGGCCAGACTGACAACATCGACGGTGACAGGAAATGTTTATTCATGGTGACGACGATAATTATGGTGATAAATTTTTTGCCAGATACCATTTCCCTATTCGCTATAAGTAAAAGCCCGTCATTTCTCAGAGACAGGCACGCATAGAGCAGTCCCGGATCTAAAACCCCGGACAAAAGACCGACTACGAGCAAGGCCGGTCCGACGAGACATAATGGCGTCCCGGGCAGACTAATAACTCGGCGCCCCGGGCAGGATAAACATTTTGCGTCCCTTCAAACCAATATTCTTCAAACTTTTTCGCCCTAAGCCAGGGCTGGCAAACGTTTTTTTGAGGGCGCGTGCCCAACCCGTTTTTAATTTAAGGAGAAATTCTTTCGCGGCTGGAATCCTGAGTTTAATGGCAACATTTTTCCAAATATTCCAGTGAGAGGCTTGCGCTCCGGGAAGCTGCGTGGCCGGCCCGCACTACAATCGAGTGTCCATATACACGAGTACCCCTGCTTTCGGTGCCGGGATGGCTCAGTTGGTATTGTGACCAGGCTAGACAACAGCAGCCTTGTGGTACAATTACCTGCTCGGACATGCGATTAATCTCTTTTCCAAAGCGTCCGGACGAAATATTGGGGCCCACCCAGCCTCATATTCTCTGTGTACCACGGGCTTTGTCTCTAGTCTATTGTCACGTTAAGAACGTCTGGAGCTATAAATCGGCTCGTCCAACTCCTGCATGGAGCGCAAGCGACAAATTTGCCTTTTTGGGGGGGGGGGGGGGGGGGTCTCCCCTCTTCTCCCCCACTCTCCTTCCACTC
>Ga0123354_10004610_pt1 | contig 19592 bp, 12 predicted proteins | sample TergutLab28metaG_2_FD_97872 | JGI IMG/M metagenome (GOLD analysis project Ga0123354, IMG submission 97872) | Labiotermes labralis P4 segment gut microbial communities from Petit-Saut dam, French Guiana - Lab288 P4 | ecosystem: Host-associated > Arthropoda: Insects > Digestive system > Gut ...
AAATCTTGGGAAACACCGTCTGACAAGACATCGGTCAGCTCTGCCAGCAAATCCGACTTCCTCACGTCCTCGATCGTGATCCCTGGGCAATGCAACTTTAGTTGTAGCAGAGAGGAGCGGATGGAGGCGAGTCCTCGGCGCCTCAAAACTGAGACCTTCGGCTAAGGGAGCACACCGCTACAGAAAACGGGCATGTTTGGAGGCCCTGAGGTTAGCTACCACCAAACTTGCTCAGCGAGGGACTGGTTATCCATTCTGAGGACACCCTACACAACTCAGAATCTCCAGAGGAAGCACAGGACTGATTCACAAATGACAACTAAGACGAAAAAAATTGGACTCCAGCAGTCTTATAAAGATGAAGAATTGAAGCGGCAGAAATGAATTTACTGAGACCTCTGGCAGGCTACACCCTTTATGACTACAAAACAAATGACTACATACGCCGCGAACTATGGATTACAGGCATACTAGACAAGACAGATGAATACAGACGGAACTGGTGTCAACACTTGCAAAGAATGCCACAAAACCGAATCCCTTTGAAATCATACCACTACAGACCACAAGGAAGGAAAACAATTGGAAGAACGAAGAAGCGTTGGCGCGAGCAGCTGTAACTCTGGAGACGGAACGGATCAAAGGGCCCAATCCTTGATGTTTATGATGATGATGACGATGATGATGATATTTTCTGCACAAAGTATCCACGATACGTCAAACATAAGGCTCAATCACCAACTGATTTTGTATTAAAAACATAAAACAGGCAAGGCAAAAAGATGTATCTTACTTTACGCGAGCTGTCGCATCACTTCTCACTCAGCTTAGCGCTTGCCACAGTTCACGTTTGCCGTGAGTCGGGGTTCATGCACTGTTAGTGCAACATATTTCGGTTAATATTAGGCTTTTACTTACTACATTTAAAATAGCTGCAGGAAACTTTTCGTTCGGTTCGCAGATACGCGTCACATGGAAGAAACATGCTGTTAATTGCACGTCGCATTGTTGTGACTTAAGTGAGCAGGCGGGAAATGTCCAGTGACAGTTGCCAGTTAAAATAATGTCCCTGTATTTTTGAATGAGGATTTTAAATGTGAGGGTCACTCAGAGGAAAAGCAACGACCAGACTAAAACCTCCTGTAATAGTGCTGTCAGCTGATTGGATTACACAGTAATGCGCGAAACGATCATAAAGATACAGAGACACACGAAAACAGAACTGCGTTCCTCTAGGACTGGTCGCACTGAGCTTAATTGGAGAGACATTCCAGGGCGCCTGATACAGGTAGGGGCCTCTGCCGACAAAGCAGCAGAATCTGCTTCCTAAAGAGTCATTATTTGTAACTTCCTCCCGCAGAAGGCAGGGCTTCAAAAATCTGGGCTTCAATCTTAACAGCCGCTTTATGGAGCCAAATCATGAAGGCGTGAAAACCACCGGAGGAATGGAAAGTACTATACCATTAGGCGAAACCGTTCAGAGGAAGACGATGTTCACTTATTTAGCCTAGAAATAAACCACTTTTTTTAAAGGAACAAGACCATCTTTGCCGTGTGCACAGCAGCACACCATTGGCACTTAATCAAATCCAGAAAGTCCCGTCCACGTCTTCCCACCGTTTTCCCACAACTTTAATATTACCCTCAGACTAACTATGTATTCCCAGTAGTCTGTTGCCTTCTAGTCTTCCACCTGAAAATGTACGTCACTTTCTCATCTATCCTATGCTTGTTAAAGCAGTAGAGCACGTGTATAACTCTACAGTCTAAAAACGTGACTGGTACAATTTCTCAAGCTTTATTTCCTTCAGCGTTATGTCAAGTGTTTGATCGATAGGAATAAATGTTGTTGCAGTAGACTACAATTAAAAATTATTATTATTTAAATCCATTCAGCGATGTCGGGGATATCAAAACGACCAACGAAAGGAAGAACAGACATGACCTCCTTAATACGTTTCCAAATTACGACCTCAGCGCAAAGAAAGTGTAAAAAAATATAATAGTTTGTGAATGACAAACCCAGAACGTGGCCATAAGGTAAAGCATTAGGTAAAGCAATTCCAGGAGGGTTCCAGGAGGTTATCAGGTTTAAGGTGGTAAGGTTGTCAGCCTTATGCACCGGCCGCCTTTACCCCCAGGAAATATTCCTGGTACTCATTTCTGTTAGAGGCTGAGTCAACCCCAGGGCCACAGCGCGATCCGGAGGATTATGTCAATGACACCATCGGGAATCGAAATCGAGACCTTCTGGCTGGTAGCGCAGTGCCTCAACCAACAGCGCCACCGCGTGCCCCCAGAATGTGGCTGCAGGCCCGGTGAAAATCCTGCAGCACTTGGAAAACAGACGGAAAAGTGCTGCTGAGTGAGGTGAGTGTCTGTTTTGTATTCTGAAAATATTCTGAAATTACAACGTGGGGTTCTCACAACAGTGCTTCTAACGATTGAAATGTTCTGGAATGTGAAGTTGTTCCGAGTGGGAAATGGTCACCGATATTTCGAACGCTCGTATTTCCCTCGAATGTTGGTGTGTTAGTGTGGGGATGAGCGGTCTGGCTCTTCACCATCAAGCCTCTACACTGCAATCTAACAATGGCAAGGAGTCAAAGAACGGAGTGCCAGGATCGCAGTAACGTCCCACAAGACCTGAACGTTTTCTACGATATTTTGTATGACTTATTTACCAGAAAATGTTAGCGGGTATATTTGATTAAATGCATCCCGAAAACTAACACTGAGGTCTGCTGGTGCTAGTTTAAGTTTACATAAGAAAACACAGTTTCAAGCAAAACAATGTTTACAGTGTTCAGTGAGTCGCCATTTGGTTCCTGCATGCACAAACTACTCAAGAAACTGTTCAACTGTCGGGCTGCCAGCCCCGTCAAGCGGCTTAAGTCAGAAGACACTTTGATTGAATTTAGGATACGCGATACAACGTACATCTGTACAACTGACTGTTAAATTTTCCGCTTTTCAATGCATCCTGTGGGAACTCTGTGAGTGGAGGGCAGTAAATTCGGACAAACACGATATTATCCTTATGTGATCTTTTCTGCATCTTTCAGAATCATGTGTATGTCAATGTATATATTTCTATAGTACATAACTGTGTAGAAATCATCTTAGAATTAACAGTAACCACACAGGTAAATTTAACAACAATTATCATAGTTGAAACAGGCTGTGGCTGCCTCGGATAAGAGAAATACGATACTACTTCCATTTTTATGACTCATTTCTTGTAAATATTGTAATGCAGTACATGTACAGTGACAATAAAAGTGGTGCTTGTTAACAGAAGACAGCAATGTACGTGTAAACGTAATATTGAGGCGCGTTCGTGAAGCCATTGTTGCCGTGGGAAAGCAATAAGCATTAAACATCATAAGTATGCTACGTCCATTCTTGCCTTATTTTGACGTTTTGCTGACCGTGCATCTAAGTATATTTATCTCAGTATTTAACCAACTTGATGCACAAAATTTGTTTCACAATAAGTTTTTATTTCATGCCTCTACATGTTTCGAGCACATGTGCCCATCATCAGGAGGTCAAAATTGCGTCACACAGCCTCTGGTATCATCACACATATAGGCATGAAATAAAAACTTATTGTGAAACAAATTTTGTGCATCAAGTTGGTTAAATACTGAGATAAATTATTGCCTTAGTTATCTGGCATGCACAGCGCATACGCAGTCTGTCTGGCTCTACAATATGTTTCCACATTATCTCACAAACGGCACGACTTTCAGTTGGGAGGGGTTATTGAACATAAATATGTGTTTTGATTTTCTCTACAACTTCAGGTCTGAAAAATTTCTCATTCTAAGAAGAATTCAGCGAGTTATCATCACAAATATACATAAGTCTTCACGTAATGTGGCCATTATTCTTGTCAGATTTTAACGAAACTTGAATTTTCTAGAGAGATATTAGAAAAATACTTGAATATCAAACTGCATTTTGTCCTTGCAGTTTTTCTTCAGTATTGATCTTCTTCTCTCCCATATGTGCCCTAAAGCACTCTCTCTCTCTATCCATCTTTTGCTTATTTACATTATCCCAATTTAGGTACCTTTGATTTCATCGCCCAGCTAATTTCCGATTTCATATCCGTTCATCCTATACATTCAGTTGATGTGGCGTTTATCTGAATGGTGTGCTGATTATGTTAATGGCGCTTTCTTTTGTTTCACATGATTCATTCCAAGTCCATCCGTTAGGAGCTCTGCTGCTTCTGCTAACCTGGCTGACCTTCCTCCTACAGCTAGCAATTTTAACATGTAAACATCCAGCCAGATTCTACCTCTCCTTATCCTGCCTTAATTCTTTTCTTAGAGCTCCCTAAGGCTCCATAACCACTTAACATTACAAGAAGGATGATGATGAAGTTCAGTAAAAAAGAGTGAAGAGAAAAGTGGAACAAAAAGTACTGGAGTATCTACCCCTACCCAAGAACTAATAACGCTTCTGGAACTGAAATTATGCTCATAGCTATGAATAATACGCTATTTCCATTCGCGCTGCTTATTTATTCATAGGATGTACTTCCGATCACAAAGACGCCTTTGGCTATTAGAGCTTAATTCTAGTGGGCGCTATTAAAACTCGGAACGTTGGGGATAATTATTACACTCTTTACCCTCCTCATACTAAAGGCCCAGTAGGCTAGAAAACGAAGTCGTAACAACTACTGACGTTATTCACTGTGGATATTACTGGCAAGTGAAAAATGCTGAAGGAATATTCAGACAGAAAATGGACAAAGCATATAATAAACTTCAACTGAACCTATAATGCAGCAGAGAATGAGATCAGAAAATGATCATGAATAGTGAAAATGAGTTGAGGAGTTCTTGTAGGTTTGTCGAGGCACTCATCTGGACGAGTTATCGCAAACTGTTCATGTGTGCCGAAGAACTTCTCATAGCACGACAGCGTAGTCGGAATAGCGTCTGCCATGGATGGAAGGTCCGGGGTTCCAAACTCGGTGGGGGCAAGAGATGAAACTCTTCTCCGTGTCCGTCCAGACACCCAACCTCCTGTACAACGGGTACCGGGGCCCTTTACCCGAGGGTAAAGCGAATGGAGCGTGGCGGCGATCATCCACCCCATCTAGCGCCTAGGTTAAAGAAAGAGTACAGCTGCACTTGTGCTCCCCATCTGTGCCTTCATGGCGTGTTACAGGGAGATTCCTACCTCTACATTTGGGAAATGAATTAATGTGACAAACGTCACGCTAAACCGGCTGAAGTGCGGTACATGAAATAAACATTGTGGCTCAGCATTCAATCGACTAAAATGTTCGCCTGTACATATGACACAGATATAACTGGGAGATCAGTACAGGCAGTGAAGGGATCAGGGATTATAATTAAATTATTATAAATGGGCCTAACAATTAACGAAAATAAAAATACATCTAAACATATAAATACTTTCTTCGAATGTAAATAACTACAAGTTTTATAGACCAAATACCAGAGTACATTGTGACAAAAACAATGTGACAACAGAAGCCAAACAACGGAGGACACTGCTAACAAGTATTATTATACACGTAGAAGGCAAGGGAAGTTCCTGCATCCTGACAACCACACGTAAATTATAACAAACGACCATGTGACCTGATCTCGTAGAGATGACAGCAAATTCCGGGCATTGTTTAAAGGTGGTGAACATGAGAATTCCTGAAAAACAGGGAATCAAACATTTAAGGGGCCAGAAGAGTCGGCCAAGGCTGCAATAAACTTTAGTATGTGAGCAAGCTGAATTTAAATTTTCGAGCTGACGCGCCACTGTTCTAAATGTCACACGTGAATGACAGTGCAACCGTAGTTTGTAGGAAAGCCTACAAAATCTCCAAAATTAATTCTATACGTATATTTCCAATAGCTAACTAGTCTTTAATACCAAACTAAATTATAAACGTACGGCATCACTCTAAATCTACCATGTATAATAATTCCTGGTGTGTGTGTGTGTGTGTGTGTGTAATCGAATGAGTGAGTTACACCCTGTTTTCCATGGTTAACATCGATAACAGATCGGGGTTTCCACGGTTCTGAAACGAGTTGAGCGATACTATGAAGTACACCTGAGGCCAAATAAATAGTTTTCATAATTGAGGCACTGTTTTCTGTGAGGTTAGACCCGAGGATAAAGAAAGTTAATCGTCTATGACATAAACAACATAACACAACAGATGACACCACTAAGATGGATGAAATTAAATCTTAGTCTGCTCCAAGAATAAAGAAACGGCCGGTAAAAGATGCCGTGGAGTAGCGCGTGAATACTACGGCAGAAAATCATAGGACTGACACATGACTAGTTCCATTAAATTGTACGAAAAATTAACGCATCAAGCAGCATTTCCTTCGACGATTTATGACTATAGAAAATGTCTGAACCGAACACTAATTCATGTTATGACGTCACAAGTTCTTATTGACTAATGGTGCAAAGGTGTGACTGTGACCGGGGACAGTCACTTCACATCTAAATCCACCGGTTGGTGCGAAACTTATAATGAAAGACACAAGGTCGTCACAATATCTTGTCACTTTTCCTGTTGATAAAGGGAAGTGGGCTAAAAGTTATTCCAACCACTTCGCTAGTCATAATCAACACTTGACCTCATGGAAAGTCACGATAGTTTTATTAATATGACTCTCAGGACGAAAGTAGTGAAGAAAACAACGACCTTTCACTTTTAGAAAGATCCAAACTGTGATTCATTGAATTTGTAGCGTTTAATAGGGGTTCTGGCTGTCATATCATAATGAATGTGCTCTTTACTTCCAAATTAACAAGCAGACACGATTGGCATGAAGAAGCCACACATTAGAAATTAACGTCTTATAGCCGAGTAAACTGTTTTGGTTTCTTTTATTTTTATTGTTGTAAGTGTGTGTGGCGTTATAATAGTGACTTTAATTGGTCTGGATAAAGCATTACTTGGCCACAACTCATAGGCCTATAAATCCCTGTTCTGTTCAAGTAATCTCAAACCCCTCCAATTTATATGTCTGTTAAACCCAGAAGTTGTTTTGATTTAGTGCACAAATTGTTAACTTGCATGGGAACGTCAGACAGCGGGGCATGATTTCTCGAGACATGATAATTACAATTTGCAAAAGTTTCGTGTCGAAGCTGCTTCACAGGGGCCCTCAACCGGCTGCTTTCTCTCTCTCGATCTCTCCCACCCATTACTTACCAGCTGGTCCTCATTTGGCCCCATTCGTATGATTTTTGAACGCAATAAAATAAAGGTAAATTAAATTTCACCCTAGAACAGGCCACGAAGACCCAGAAGGGGAGTAGAGGTATAGATCTACTTTTTCTTTACCCTCAGCGCTACATGGAGGTGGGTGGTCAACGCAACGCCCCGGTCGCTTTACCCCCGGGAAAGCCCGGTGCCCATTGTATAGGAGGCTCGGTGGACCCCACGGCCGGTGGGGACGGAAAATCTGGCCCCCCACCGAGATTCGATCCCCGGAGTGTCCAGCCCTTAGCGAGTTGCTATACCGACTGAGCTATCCCGGGCCACACGCAATAAAATAAGTCAACCGTTATTAGTTCACAACTCCATTTGAGATTACTGGTGTTAATCGAGCAATGTGTATATATATATATTTTGGCGCGACAGCCCCCAGTGGGCCAGGGCCTCCTCATTCACGAGGTTTCTAGATCACACCTAACGACGCATCCACAGTCGGTAGGACTCCTCTGGATGAGTGACCAGCTCGCCGCAGAGACCTCCACCGGACAACACAATATTCATAGACAGACATCCGCGCCCCCGATGGGATTCGAACCCACAATCTGAGCAGACAAGCGGCCTTAGACCGTGTGGCAACCGGGACCGGCAATGAAGCAATATGCTTCCACAAATACGAGAACAGAACAAGCAAATTGCTGAAGGCGACTTCACACATGCGGTGTAACCAATCATGTGTGTGTCATCCAAAGCAAGAAGTTAGGTATGTCTACTGTTCAACGCCAAATGTATCCTTCTGATGAGCTGTGTTTGTCGAACCGTGATGGATATTTATCAAGTGATATTTAAAGCCTGGTACTAGTACTGCGATGGGGACCGCGGTGGTACAGTGGTTAAGGTGCTGTGCTACAAATCGGAAGGTCGCTGGTTCGATTCCAGATGGTGTCAATGGAATTTTGCATTGACATAATCCTTCCGATCGCACTATGGTCCTGGGTTAGACTCAGCCTCTAACAGAAATGAGAACCAGGAGCATTTCCTGGGGGTAAAGGCGGCCGGTGCGTACGGCTGACAAACTTACCACCATCCTGTGCCGTTGTCATGTAATCTAGGAACCTTAAATTCCTGGAACCCTCTGGGCCACTCCAAGCCTGTAATGGGATTGCTTTACCTTTATTAGCACTGCGATAGCGTTCCTTGGTATGTGGTACTGGAAAATTTAACTACAATCTCCAGCAACAGAAGTGATTGTACTTGTACAACTCTTTGTATCTTGTACTTTATTCATTATATGTAAAAAGAGACAGACAAAGTGTGTAGAAAACTTTAGATGACGACCTGACGAGCCCTTCAAATATAAAGATTACAGACAGGCAAGACACACTAAGCATACTTCTGAATTACCCCTATTTGCCCTCTCTTTTAATCTAAAAATTTGTAAAGGTCACGCGCAATATCACGTCACCATAATTACATTTCACTTTACACTGCAGCCTACATCCATTCTGCTGAGCATACCGCCTATCCTACACACCATTCTGTCAATAATAATTCTGTGCTGGTTTCTTTTCTTCTAAATTCCTTTATGCAGTGGTAGTAAGGTTTCTTTTGTTTCGCCAGTCAAACTTTGTAACCATACGCTGTTTCTTATTCAGTTCGTTAGTAACATATGGTTACCTCTGCCAACATATACTTTTTTTTGGAAACATGCCCTGTATCTCGTATATGTTTATTGACATTTCTTTGCATCTATCTTGGTGTGCGATATACGGTGGCAGCAGCCGACAAGATTTTCTACAGTTCCCTGACCAAACATCGCAGTAATATAATTGTCAGCAGGCTTCCAATCACAATTCCGCATGCACTTCCTTACCTTGATATGAGTCATGCGGTGATAATACAGGTTGGAGCTGGCGGTGAACCGTTTGCCGCACACCTGACACTGGTGCGGTTTCTCCCCGCTGTGGATGCGCCGATGTGTGTTTAGCGAACTAGACGTGGAAAATCCCTTACTGCACACCAGGCACACGTGTGGCTTCTCACCTGCGTAAAAGTCACGTGATGTAAATTGTTACCTTGTCGTTGAATGTACAGGGTTAACTAATATGTGCGTTTCTCACGATGATGCTACTGAATATTTACGTCTCCTAAGATATTACGCCGTGTTGACTGGTAAATATTTGCCGACGTTACGAAAGATCACACTGACTGCACATTCAGGATCAAGCGTCCAACACAACTCGAGACCTCGTTTTGTACCTCATGTTCTATCAGCTGCTCAGATTACAAAAATTGGAGACTCTAAGTTCGAGAATGAAACATATGGCGCAGTTTTGTGTATCGATAACATTCTAGACGCGTGTTCTAAAGGGACCTTGTTCAAATCTCTGTTCGGCCACTGGCTTTTCTGTCTGACGTCTCCATTATTTTTATCCGATGAGGGACGGCTATTTTTTTTACTTAATATAATATTAAATAATTGCGTCAGCACAACTACTTTATTACACAAGGTAATTACATAGGCTACATGTTTCGACTATTGATCAGTCATCTTCGGGCCTATTTTGTCAATTGAGTCACAAGATGCTGTGCACACATTGGGATCCCATCGTGTTTAAATTCATGGAAATATATAAATATTAAATCATTTCTCTCAAAGACAAATGATTTAAATTTTATGTATTTCCATGAATGTAAACACGATGGGATCCCAATGTGTGCACAGCATCTTGTGACTCAATTGACAAAATAGGCCTGAAGATGACTGACCAATAGTCGAAACATGTAGCCTATGTAATTACCTTGTGTAATAAAGTAGTTGTGCTGACGCACATTATTTAATATTATATTACGTTTTTGAGCACATCGTGATGCATCTGTTCAAATATTTTTTGACTGTTCGACCCTGAAGATGAAGGCACTACTATTCTTCGAAACGTCTGTGAATGTTTACAATTCGGCATGATATCACATCCCCTGAATACTTGAATCTTCTGTCTGTAGACATAAGCTGCGAAAGAAGTAATCTTAAAAATAAATATATCTTTTTAGACCCGAATATCTTTGTATGCCCCTCTTATCTCTAGATTTCAGAAACAAAATAGGCATTCTTGATTGTCCTAGAGTCTAGGACAGTCCATAAATGTCTTCGTTGTCTTCAGAACATGAATATTGTAAGCTGTAACAGGCTGCGAATTTTGAAATTTTCACAGCGGAGTTGCTTAAGTTCAAGTATTCTGGGATACAAAGCCAGATACTGCTTGACCCTGAACAGATAGGCACTTGTATCCTTGGACACGTCAGAACGAATCCAGCAACACAGCGTTACAGCTCAGAACACTTCAGTCTTCTTGTAACGGGTTTATAGACGTGCAATAGCCTGACTACGAAACACACATCAAGTAAAGGGTAGCGGCCAATCCAAAACAGGGCCTAAATACATATCTAATCAACTGAAATGGCATCTGAAAAAAAAAACTAAATCATAGTAAGGGCCTCCTGTTGCTATTATACGCCAATATAACACGACTAAACAGTGGATTGCAACAATTATAAAAAGATAAGCAGTGTACGTACAATGGTTGTGGCGCATTCCAGTACACATTGTTGCAGTGGACACGCAACAATGCATTTATAATCTCATAAATGGCAAAATTTTCGGAAAGCAAATATTGAACATAAAATGTCTGCTCTTATTTTCTCTACAACTTTTGTTTAGAACATTTCTCATTCTAAAAACAATTCACAGACATATTACCATAAATGTACACAGGTCTTCATGTAAAGCGCCCGTTCTTCTTGTCTGATTTTAAAGAAACTTGCAGTTATTTGACACAGATATTGGAACAGTGAAATTTCATGAAGATCCGACCGGTCGGAGCCGAATTGTTCCAAGAGGACGGATAGACACGACGAAGCTAATCGTCGCTTTTCGCAATGTTGCGAAGGTGTATAGGGAGAAAATGTGTAAATAAAGGACGACACAGCAGAAGAAATGCAGAATGTACGCAGAAAGTAAACAGAGGATGAGAGAGGGAATAGAAGCAAAAAGAAACAAAGAAACAAAAACATAGGCCACAGGTAAACAAGAAAGGAATATTAACAAAAAGCAAGAAATAAAAGGAAAATTAGGAAAAGAAGATAGAAAGACGAGAGAATGAAGGTATATAAGCAAGAAGAAGAAGAAGGAGGAGGAGAGAGCCCACCTGTGTGTGTGCGCATGTGTCTCTTGAGCAGTGAGGGTCTGTCGAACGCCTTGCCGCACACTTCGCACGGGAGCAGCGTTCTCTCGCCCCGAGGCGGGCGGGACTTAGGCGACGGCTGGAGGAGGGCGGCGCAGGCGTCGTGGCGCAGTGTGTCCAGCAGATCACCGGCTGAGGACGCCGCAGAGGACAGTGACTCTCCGGATACCGACTTGCGCTCATCAGTGTCGCCAGTGCTGGGAGGCGATGACGAATTCGAGATGAGCACCCGCGACAGGAGCGACATGGACAGGTCGAGCGGCGAATCTGCAACAGAGTACGACAGCCTTCATTGTGCGACGTATCTTGGTCCTTCCAAGTTTACCTACTATTGTTCACGCTTTCTGTCATTCTCTGTTATTTTTTATTTTGTGCTTTGCGTGTAATTGTGTTTTGAGGTTATCAGTTTTCAGATCGACGTATTCAAAGGGACAGGACGGACGAGTTGTCGCAGAAATACAACGTTCGGGCTCAGGATTTCAATCACGGGACTTTCGAACGTTAAAGGTATATAAAACAAAATATTTCCTGTGGCGCTGCGGCCCAAACGCGGGCTATTGCCTCTTCATTCTTGAAGTTTCTGGATCACACACAACGACGCACTACAGTCGGTAGGCCTCCTCTGGACTAATGATCATTTCGTAGCAGAGACCTTACCTGATAACACACATCACTCACAACAGACACACATCTACCCCCCCCCTCGCGTGATTCGAACCCACAATCCTCAGCGGGCGATCGGCCGTAGACCTACGTCTTAGACCACGCGGTCACTGAGTCCCGGCGTTTTGTTATGTTTCCGTCTGCAGTATATTATTCCCAAGTTTATTTTATACATTATGAACTTACAGTGTTTCGGGTATCGGCTGGACCATCAGAATTTCGATTCCCGAAAAAGACAAAACATTTTCTCTTCTTCGAACCGTCTAGCCTGGCTGTATGGCCCACCCGATTCTTTCAAGCGGGAAAGACGGCTGGAGCGTGAAGTGGATCATTCACCTTCATCTAGTTCCCAGATGAAGAATGAGTGGTGCTACACAGATCACTCACTTATATGCCGTCACGACGCGGACGGGGACAACAATGGTGGCAGCTATTCCCCAAATTTATTGAACTCTTACTATCTTCGTGCATGGCAGTGTGATTTATTAGTACTGGACCTAAGCTATTTTACGTAATGTCTGAAGGAGAGACATGAACAAATTGGCAGATCACCTGCTTCTATTGTTAACCAGCCACATACAATTACACCCGTATACTGGCTCAGCACACCCAATTCTGGTTGGAATGCCAAAGTGCAGGATTAATTCGCAAATCACGAAGCATACGAGTACATACATACATACAAACAAACAAACATACTGCAAACAACTGTCAACAGCCAGCCAACAAAAACGGCATGTTCAACAAAATTGACTTTACGTAAGAACGTTTGCACTTTCTGAAATAATTTTATTATTTAATACCTTTTAACATAACCTGAAATTTTACTGACAACAAAATGTTTTACGCTTTTTTGACGACTATGTATATATATACCTAAGTAATTTTAAACAATTCCATTATTTTCAGCATGACACATACCAACTGCTGTATATACAGAGTAGTACCTCCTGATGATGAGCAGTAAGCCTGCTCGAAACATGTAGAGGTTAATTATTAAAATAAATGGAAAGTAAACAGTGCATCCTGTTGGTTCTTATTGTACAGATATATCACGATGCACGGTTAACAAAATATTAAATTGGTTAACAAAACATTAAAAAACCTAGTTTACATTCACTTTGCGTGTTACAACACTGTCGCTACACACTACAATTAGCCTATAAATGAGCTACAGTATAGGCGAATACCACCTAAAGTAATTAATTTCTTGGAACGTTCCTCCTCAGGCCTCCTTTCCTTCCTCCCCCTGACGATGCGATGTAGACTGCAAATTCGTACTAAAAATTTTGGAGAAGCCCGAAAGACCTCAATACACTGACAGCTTCGACGAAACAGCAAGCCCTTTTCTCTATATTCAAACAATGAGGAAGGTGTCCTAGCAACGAAATTGGACAATCGCCTCTGGAATTCAAAGAAGGGTCCTTGCAACTAGTATAGTAGCTGCAGCAACCAAGGAGGATCTAGTCAGTAAACGGGAGTGGAATTTAAGTCGGTATCAATTTCCATGCAAAGGACAAACACCATAACAGATGACCCCATTGTATGACGGGAATGTGGTGACAAGCTTATCATTCCACAGTGCAAGGTAGTCTTCAAAGGGAAGAAGGTACTCAAGTCCTTGCAAACACACAGTCACCTGTGTAAGAGTATTCTGCTTTTGAGCCTTACAAAATTCTAAGACTGAATTTGGGTGTAACAATGGTGACTCGAATGGGGAAAGGAAGGCAGTACCTATTTAGCATGACAACAATTTCAACTTTACATTCAGTACTATAATCGGAGTTGTGCGTGTTAAAAGCCCCATACACTCTTAAGTTAAAATGTGCAGTTTAACTGTGTAAAAAACTGCAAGAAAAACTGAACTGAATGTTCCCTGGCACAGCAAAGGTTTCCCACCAGGTTTGTCACTTTTTTTTTGTCTTCTTGTGCGTGTGACTATGGTGGATAAAAACAAGGCTGTCGTTTGCTATTTGCTAACTACATTGGCCATAATGTCATCCGAAAAGAAGAAAAGAAAGCGTAAAATGTGGAGTAAGAAGTGGTATTTGAAAAGTAATATATCGTGCGATGCTCATCTGTTGGATGAATTGCTAGAAACGGATTGCCTTGAGATGATGCTATCGTGGTGTCGGCAGGTAAACTGAGGAAATTGTGGGATTCCCTGAGTGAACTGCGCAGTTCTCTGTGTGAAAGACGAATGGAAAGGACAGTTCTGAGACCTGCGCTATTGTCTTCCAAAACCGCGCAGTTTACTCAGTTTTTCCGTCACACAGTAAAATCGCTCAGCTTCACGGAGAGTGTATAAGGCGCTGAAGGCAATGCAACTGAGTCACGTGCCAGCTAATTCCACTTTGTTGAGCAGCTGACAGTCAGTCACTCGCTCACATGTTACAAGACTCACTGTCTTTTACGAAATCACAGACTTTTAAAAAGAAATTTTCTAAGCCAGCTGAATCTTGTCCGCACACTCACGCCGTATTTCCTTACTGTATATTTTAATATTATCCCGCCACTGAAGCATAGCTCTCCAAAAAGGTTCTCTTCCTTCAGGTTCTTCAACTACTAAGTCTTATCTCTTTCATTAGCGCTACGTGTCGGTCCCATCTGAATCCTTCGAATTGATCACTTTTAATAATATCAGACAAAAAGTACGAATTATAAAGTTCTTAAACATGTAACTTTTACAACCCTTCTTACATCTCTCTCAGGTCAAAATATTCCGATTCGCACCCTGTTCTCAAATAACGCGATTCTCCGCATGTAAAATACTCTTTTGTGGGATGTGATGGTGTGTAGTCACATATGAATCTATGGACTTTTCGGAAAACTTGTTACCTCCATGTCCGGGGTACTCCGAGGCAGGAATTTCTTCCTAAATGTCGTTCTAGTTCTATCGGACTATCATCCGCCGGGTACACTTCAAGCGTCACACCGAATGCGCCTTCCCTTGATGCCAGTCTCAAGTCTAGTATCCTTACGGAAAGAAATGAGATCTGCATATTTTAATCTTCAGGTTTTTAGACGGTGGTCGGAGAGACTGGTATAGGAATTTGCAACTTACCGAGTCTTGCAGCTTACAATGACCAGACCTGCATAGCACGCATTCAAGGGTGGAATTCCAGAACAGTTCGGACAGCAAATGTGCAAGCCTTCTGAAGCTACCGCCTTGCGAGTCAAACGAATGCCGTTTCTCATTTATTTTAGAGTCAAGACACAATACCTGCTGAAAATATTCACAGGCGGCGTTCACAAGAGTTGGTCTATGCTTGAGCAATTATTTACGTGGGGTAAAATTAAAGCAGAGGGTGGACAAAGGAAAGCAATTTGTTGTATGGTAATGTTATCTTATCACGAATAAAGTGGTCCGTTATCCTTTGTATACCCTTCAAGATAATAAAAATAGAGGATGTAAATTACTTATTTAAAATATATTCCAGTCAAAACACAACTATATTCTATCAATTACGCATGTAGCGACATGTTTCGACTCAAAAGAGTCATCATCAGGCTATTCGTTTAACCATAACTGAGGTACACAAGTAACAGTGCACTGTTACTTGTGTACCTCAGATATGTCTAAACGAATAACCTGACCACGACTCTTTTGACTCGAAACATGTCGCTACACGCGTAATTGATAGAATATAGTTGTGTTTTGATTGGAATATATTTTAAATAAGTAAGTAAAAACACATCGGGATGGTTACAATTAAAATAGAGGATGTAAAGTTTTCACGAACTAAACTAAAAAGAAAACATCAAATTATGGTCTTCAAATAGAGGAAAGTGTTTTAATTTTTTTTGATAAATATAGGTACGGGATATGTAAACTGTAATTTGGAGATTCACTTACCAAGAAATATTATCATAAAGATTATTAACACCATGTAGAGGCTCGAATTACAGTTTCATCCTTACGACAAGTTTCAGAGGAATAAATAAATAAATAAATATATATATATATATATATATATATAATAGGAAGAGTGAGAATCGAAACTAATAGCAGAAAACTTATTTTGATAAGAGGCAAATTTTGGAATCCACTCTACACATGCTTACTCTTCTAGTTACTAGAGGCTTACACATACACAATCAGGAATGACAGTCAGTCAGACTGAGTCAGACTCATTTCAGAGACAGTTTTAATAAAGAATTATCACATATTAAAACGTGATTCAGAATTCCCGATAAAATGCCCGAAATTTAAGAATGGTAGAAATTAGAAATTCGTAAAACGTTTTGGTTCATTATCTTAAGGAAGGCTAGCCGTCGGGAGAAAACGATGTAGATCTGAGGATAATAATAAAAAGGATATGATGGAAATTGATATCAAGGTGTAGGCTGGATTGAACGTGCTCAGAATATGATTAAATGTTCGGTTCTTGTACAAAAAACAGTAATGTCTATGAACTATGAATATTTAAGTGGTTGCACCGTTAGACGTGTTTCATTAGTTCCATAAATTACAAATACAACTAATCTTACGAAGTGATGTCCCTGAGAAGCTAATGGTCGCTCAACTGGTCAACACATACCCCGTCTGGTGTGTTATCCTGCATTTAACAGCACATAGCACCCCCTGTGCTACTTAATTTCCACCAACGAAACGTGATTCTCTTACTGCTGTCGTCAACACACCAATTTCATTGTGTAATTTCATAAATTACATGTAAAGGCTTCCTGTCTGACAGGCAGTCTCAGGAAATTAACTGACCCATAACATTCCCTATCTACGTTTCTCTGCGCCGTCTTGCCAGATTAAATCACGACAGAAGAGTTCTTAACGAATAAAATGTATGTTACTTTCTTAACAAAGTGTTATTCCTTGCACGGTATGGATTTTCTCACTACACCGCTTCTGACTTATTATGTGTCATTTCCTTTTTTTCGACATGACAACAGATACGCACAGGTTTTCGGCTCAGATACTTAGCAATGAATGTATTTAAGAACTAAAAAAAAAAAACTTTTGTGACTTCTGCTGTTGTAAGAAGAATACATACGAACCTACTCCAATTCTGAATAAACGTTCTGCTTGCATATTTATCTACAACTTAAGCTTCTTGATTGAAAGTAACACAACACACAGATCTATTGAAATTCGTTAAGTTTTAAATTCCTTCCCCACTATTTCGTTAATGTTCACGATGTCGAAATAAGTGAATGAAAGGCCTACCTTTTTGTGATATCTACATTTTATATTAGCGTCTATACTCATGCTCTTTTGAACGAGGAGTATGCCCGTAAAATTTAAAAGTTCGATTCCAACTACAGGTAAAGTATGGGGGTGGAGGTGGGGGGGGGGGCGGGGAATTGGACTAGCTTGCAACACAACAAACGGCTAAACAATATGTGCTTTTATAATATTAGCTTTTAATGGAACTTTCTTGCCAATAAGACTGTTTTAACGGAAGTTATAGGCGTGTGTATGACGTAGAACCGAACCTGCAACAAATGCTTCCATATTTATTTAATCTACCTGCAACAGCTTGTAGCACTGTTATGTAACTCTACCTGCAATCTTTTTTATCAGTTTGATGTCTCCCTACCTGCAATAGTTTGTATCAGTTTGATGTCTCCCTACCAGCAATAGTTTGTACCAGTTTGATTTCTCCCTACCTGCAACAGTTTGTATCAGTTTGATGTCTCCCTACCTGCAATAATTTGTACCAGTTTGATGTCTCCCTACCTGCAATAGTTTGTATCAGTTTGATAACTCCCTACCTGCAATAGTTTGTATCAGTTTGATGTCTCCCTACTTGCAATTGTTTGTATCAATTTGATTTAACTTACTTGCAATAGTTTGTACTAGTCTGATGTCACCCTAACCTGTAAAAGTTTGTAACAGTCTGTTATACTCGTACTTGGGAGTTCGTGATTTTAATTTTCAAAACATTTTAGTAAACTATACTGGATGGCATTCTGCACCTCACACATACGCATAGCTACCATATTAATAATAATAATGACTACAGAACTGTGAAGTATGACGATCTGGTACTCCGTAACAAGAAAATTCGTTGCTCGGTTCAAAATTCAATTAGGGCCAGACACTGATGGAGACGATAACGTAAAGTTCCTTAGAAAGGGAAATGGGCTGAGACTTGCTGTGATTGAAATCAAATAGCCTCTGAAGAAACAAATGAATATGGTCGTTCCGCACGGTTTCCATAGCAGCGCGCCAACTGGACAGCACAATAGGGCGATGTATCCAGAAGAAGCATGGCGGGAGAGGGGGACTACATAAAACGGTATGCCATCATTATACTGAGACAGAAAACAAAAGAGGCGAGTATTTCGCTGTGTAGAGAAGCTATTTCGTTTGAACTCTTACCGACATGTAAAGTCTATTCAGAGCATCTGCGAGGCGGATAGGAACAATTTATTGCAGTCTTCAAAATCTTTTCTGCTGGAAAATGAAGGGGGGTGGGAGGGGGTGGGGGTGGGGGCTGAACCAGACACACATACGCAGCAGATATCTTAACTGGGACAAACGAATTACGCAAATTCAGAAACATGCCATTGTGGATCGCTGATATTGGCAAGACGAAGTTAGCAAAGTTTAAGGATCTCGTGGCAGTGATCAGTAATATTGGTGTATTCAGGAATGTGGTGCCATAAAATTTCAGATGAATTTATCAGCGTGACTGAGGAATATATATGAAAAGTATAGCCCGAAAATCAATTACCCTAAAAAAATTATCTTGTATTAAGAAGAAGGCCAGTACAGGGTTGTAACAGTCAATACGTAAAACGGTATCACAGTTTTGTGAGCTGTGGACTGAACAAGGAGGATCGGATATCGAACAAATGTAAATTCAGTAGATAATAAAACTGTATAACGCACTGCACTACACGTTTCCCTAACCGGTTAACTGACGTTTGGGTCATCTGTGTACTAACACAGTCATGAAGACTCGATGCTCCGTTCTTAAGTCAAGTGAGATGAGTGATAAGAAAGGCATAAATCAAATTAGTGGCAATAGAAAACTGTGGTCGGGCACTCGTGGGATGGATAGCAAAGAAATCGGAGTACAGCGTGAGGAATGCATTCATATGCCTCAGAATAAGAACAAGTTGCAAGATTATGAACACGGAAATACAACCTGGAGACACGGAGTTAAGTTGTTTTGTTAATTATTTCTCTGGGAGTCTAATATTAAAAGTGTAATAACGGATTTTTAAGACTGTTTTTTGAAAATTGGTTTTTATAATTAATAGAAGTTTGTGGCAAATTTGGCAAACTTTCTATTTTGATGTTCGTGTGACCGTGCATCCTTAGTATGAAATGACGTGTGAGACCAACTAGATGCAACAAATTATGGTTTATTAATAATCCATTAGCTCAACATGTTTCAAGCATCATTATGCCCATCTTCAGGAGAGCTAGACCGTATGTCACTGCATATGGTATTCAGCACTAGATGTGCTGGCTGGAGTATTGGGAAGCCGGGAAG
>Ga0123354_10004611_pt1 | contig 19591 bp, 9 predicted proteins | sample TergutLab28metaG_2_FD_97872 | JGI IMG/M metagenome (GOLD analysis project Ga0123354, IMG submission 97872) | Labiotermes labralis P4 segment gut microbial communities from Petit-Saut dam, French Guiana - Lab288 P4 | ecosystem: Host-associated > Arthropoda: Insects > Digestive system > Gut ...
CCGTACCTGTTCCACTTTTGAGGGGGTTGTTGCCGTGCTTGGCCGACCTGATCGATCATCATTAGCAGTCGAAGTTCTGCCATTCTTGAAACGTCCAAACCACTCAAACGTTCGGCTACGGCTTATGCACGAATCACCGAAAGCCTGTTTCAACTTTTCAAAAGTTTCACTTCCCGTTTTACCCAATCTCACACAGAACGTGATACACATCCTTTGTTCGTCAACTTCCGCCATACCGCCGATATCATAAAATCGCAGACGGCTGATGCAATACACACATAAAGACACGTGCAACAATCAAACGCTTCCACATCCAACCACACCACTCGGCACACTCACTCACAAGACAACACCGCAACACACCCTAACAGGAAACTTGTGAACTACAAGCGACTTGCATGTTATGAACATTGTCCTGGGACTTTTGGATACACCTTCATATTATTATTTCTCCTACTCTTCGTGGTTAATAATAAAAATTAATTTTGGGTGAATTCTGAAATACCTTATATCAATACCAGGAACAGTTCTGGATTCTTTAAACCATTGTCACATTGACTATTTATCAAACAAGGTCCCTTTTATATGAGTATAAGGTATATAACAGTCTTCCTCCTGAAACAAAGGATTCTCTCATAATATTAAGAAATTTAAATCATCTCTGACAAGGTTTCTTCACCAACATTAATTTTATACATTGGACAAATACTTCAATTAGAGTGAAGTTGTATTATATATTTTAACTACTAAATTTATATTTATTATTTTGTCACTTGCATGAAATTTTGATGTATGTTTTCACATTTAAGATAAATTTTATGTATAATAAGGCTAATACTTATTGTTTAATTCTCACTCCATTTTGTGTTATATTAAGGATGATACTGTAGCATTATATAGTTTTGTTGAGTGTAAATAATATTTATTCATTCCATCTTGTCACTTATGACTAGTTCTATATTTGTATAGAACAAATATATTTATATTTCTATATATGACTGGTTTTATATCCATTGATTTTTACTGATTTTGGATCTTCAGAACGAGTGAAATAAATGAAATGAAATTTGGCAGTGTACCTTGCTAGAAGTGGAAGAGAAACAAGTGAAGGTGAACATTACCTCTTTCTTGAGTAAACATCCATTTCACATATATACTACAAAGTTCTAGGGAGACATTATGGTGTGTCCTTGCTTCAGTATGATGTGCTTTAAAAATATATACAGAGTTGGCTAATGTTCTTTCCCAGAAAGTTGCATTCTTAGAAGTCATTTTTTGAGTATATTTTCATGCTCCATTGCTTTGAAGGAATTTGATTAACTTCCCTTCCACAAGGTGTTAAAATATATTATACACGTTTCAATATGAAGCAGTATTTACATCCAGAGAACTTGTTCCATAAATTTCTCGGTGTTTTAGCGTATCTTATAACCAGTAGCTTAAGAATGAGCTTAATGCAACCTACTGACAAATTGCATATTTTAAAACTTGCTATTTTCCATTTCAATAAGTTATGTTCGCTGTCTAGTCATTTACATTTATACCATCAACTTGTATTCTACATTAGTGTGTATGGCAAGCCACATACTATTTATTGGCTACAATTTTTATGTCACTGTTGAAAATATTTGCAGCAAACAAAATAGTTTAGTTTAATTTAGTTTAGTTTAGTTTATTAGTCCAAAATATCATACATATGATTGTGAACTCATCAATTTCTAGTAATATACAAGAAGTGAGATAAGTCCAAGAGCAACAAACATAGTATTCTACACAGATTTCAGAACCTCTTATATATAGTGTAATAAAGCTTAAATTAGGTACAGAGCTAATGAAGTTACATAATTAAAAGGCTACAAATTCTTCCACTGAATAAAAGGAATGCAGAAGAAGATGTGATTTCAATTTCCTCTTAACTATCTATTTCTTTTATGTAACCAGGAAGTTTGTTATATCATTTAGTCCCCATGTTTATTACACTTCTGTTATATAAATCAGTATTGTATGATTGGATGTGGATATCCATCTTTCTTCGCATATTATGAACACGGATATTTGAATTTAGTTTTACAAACTGGTGGTGTTTTCTTTTATAACATATAACTTCCATTAAATATATTGAAACTAAGGTGAGAATATTCAATTCTTTAAATAGCTGTCTGCATGAAGTTCTTGAACTTAATCCTGCCATTGATCTTATCACTTGTTTTGGAATTCTAAGTAATCTAGTAGTTAATTCACCCCCTGCTTCTCCCAAAAATAATATACCAAACCAGAGAAGTGAGTGAAATTTTGTAAAGTAAATGTTTCGAATCAAATTTGGACTCAAAACCTCCTTAAGAGATTTCATCATAACAGTTACCTTACACAATTTACCTGCTAGTAACTGTACATGAGAGTGCCATTTTAGTGTATCCATAATTTGAATGCCAAGAAATACTAAGGCATATATAGCTCGTATGTAATGGACTTTATCTTGGGTTTATGAGAGTTTTGCATCCGACACAAGTGAAGAAAATTTGTCATGTTTTTTTGTCTTGCATTCCCAGGCGTAAATCAATTTCTGGCAACTGGAAAACAAACACAGGATCAGCCATGCTGGAACAGATACAGATGACTGAACGCTACAAGATGTGGGTTGATGAAGTGTCAGAGCTTTTTGGGGGCCTTGATATCTGTGCACTGGAAATAATTGTCGCCAAAGATGGCCGTGAATTTATCATTGAAGTTAATGATAGTGCATTAAGCCTCATGGGTGATACACAAGAAGAGGATCGACGTCACATTGCTGAGCTTGTTGCCCATCGAATGCAGGTAAAGTCAAAGTTACATTTTGTTTGTTCGCACAGTACAGAAAGAAATATAATAATATAATAATGATGATGATGACACATATAACAGAGTATCAGAATATTGTTTTAAGAATTCTTTTTGTTTACTTTTTTAAGTTTATTTTTAATTCATTATTTTGTATCAGATATAATAAGAATTTTATACACTTTAAGATAGTGTTTTAGAGAAACTTTTAAAAATGGTTATTCCCGTGCTTGATATTGAATTAAGTAACCTCCAAGGGGTTTATACAAAGTTCAACATTTTAAAATATTTACTTTAATATTCCAGAATCATGTCACTTGCAAGTTAACTATTTGTCTTGTTGTATATACTGCTTGTAGACGACCCCAAGCTGATATGTGCTTTTATAATCAGGGTTCCTTGTTGAATGTTTGTTCTAACAGACAGTTGGTGCTGTTAATAAATAAAAAATTTGAATAATTTTATGATTATTAACAGTAAATATTTGTTGAATAAATAATTGAACCCTGTACTGAAAGTATAACATAATGGTAAGTTATTTTGATACTAGGTATGGCTCTAAGGCACTTAATCTGCCACCAGGCTTCTAGAATGAGAACTGTCATGATTGTTGGTTGAATAACTTTATTAAAATTAATGAATGAATTAGAAGTTTGCTTTGGGTTATGAAACTATCGTACAGTTCAGTTTCTCATATTTATCATACTGTGTATTGTACTACAATGTACTTAAATAACGTATTAGGTACAAGAAGGGAAAGACTGACATCTGCATTGATTTTTTTCCTTCAGCAGGTAGTACTGTACATTTCTGTGATGTACGCTAATAGCGCTAACATTTACTTGGTCACTGCTAACCAGTAGACGTATTAAAAATACTGAAAACAAGTTTAGCCATATCTGTCACTCTTCTTAGTATTGTTTAATATCACATTTTCTGCTCTTTATTCATATAATGTGTTTTGCATGATGTAATGATCTTTGTATCCCAGTATTTAATGAGTCCTTAATTTTCAACAGATCATGTGAATTATATACCAGATTGAAATGTATTTCCCTCAAACTCTTTTTAATTGAGTTACTGTCTCTTCCTCTACCCATCTATCCATAAAGGATGTTTTAATGTCAGTGATTTCAATTTCACTCACAAAATCAACGTGACAAGCAGAGTGAGGTGTGATTAACAAATTTGTAGTTGGAGAAGTGTGACAATGTAGCAACAGAAACCTTTAGAGGTAACAGGTGCACAAAGAAAGTTACAGGCTCAAACGCCATAAGATTCCATTATCAAATGATTGAACTAAATTTAAGCTAACCATCCTGTTGAGGATATGTGGCAACACGGACATTCTTTGGTTTCTGCTGATATAATATGTCATATTTGGATCACATTGTGTCTGTCATTAGACTGAAGTTACAATGTAAAAGTACTGCGTTTTCATTAGCACCAGACTTTAGTTTCTTAGAACCTAAACAGCAGAGTCAGTGTAGTCCCAGAGCTGCTAGCTCGATGACAAGATCTAGATTTCTGGCAGGGTCTGGGATATTTGTCTGGATCCAGACTAAATTTGGGACCCTCCCACCTTTGGACTCTTCAGATCTCTTGCCCAGTGAGTATTTGGGGAAGTTTCCTAGGGTAAGAGAGGAACTTATGAAGATGGCCACTAATTGTATATTGTCTGATGTCATGCTTTTACTTCCATGCTGTCCATTTTTTTTCATGATATAATGTCTACAGACAATGACAGCCACCCACTACTATGGCTGTATAACTTTTTATTCTGAATAACTGTGTTTATCAGTTCCAAATATTGACTTAACCTTATAAAAACCAAAGAAATGTTTTCATAAGTAATCCATTCCTGTTTTATTATCCTTTGTGTTCAGTTTTATAATGTGCAGTTGTATTTCATCTAACTTTTAATGTGCTCATACACACATTTTTCCTTTTCTGTGTCTAATTCTTGATTTCTTACATAGCCTATTTTATTTTGCATCTCTCTCTTTCTCTCTTCTAGCAATATTGCACGAGTATGCAAAACCGTAACACACCTCATCAGGTAAACACACCACAAGAAAAATGCTGATTTTAAAAGTGGCACATCTGTACACACAGTTTTGGGATAATTTAAAGTACACTAACAGATTAGTTGTGATGACATTCACAGAAAAAGATTGACAGCAGTCACAGATCATCATCATTTTATTTTCTGTTGGAGTTTACTCTGATATTGTAAAATAAATTTTTGTGGTCATGTTTTAACCCTTTGCCACATCTGACACAACAGAACACAGTAAACATCCAAGTACCCTTCCACACAGAACATACTGTAATGTAGTATCAAGAAGAAATTCAAGTCGACTGGTCAAATAACTTTCATGGGAGTTATTTAAAAAATTCCACACATAGGTGTACTGGAGAGGGGCACATCCAAGGGAGAGAGGGGATTCTGGGCTATACCACCCTCCCCCCCCACCAAAACTTTTTTAAGGCGATGTGATGTGATTTAACCATTCAGCCAAAATCAGCCAATAACTAGTACATTAAAATTTGGTGGGGGGGGACTTTTGGATATCTTACATGAAATTTAAATTGACCAAGAAGTTTAGGCCTTGTTTTTTAAATTAGGTGAATGTGTCGTGGAAAATGTAGTTGTATTTCTGTGTTTATGAATGGAGTGCCAACAATGTTGTTACAATTATACTTATGACATGATTTTTATAACATAATTTTTAAAATCAAACATAAATTATATATAGCCTCAGGGTCAGCCCCACCCAAGGAAAAGTTCTGGGCGTGCATCTGGTACAGGTTATGTAGCTTATATTATCTCTAACAGGGGATGACTACTGCTGTCAAAATTTAGCTAGAAGTCGCTGACTGTTAATGGGCTGATATCAGTTACTGGCTAGTACACGTTACGCTACGAAAGAGCTCACTTGGAAATTCTAGTAGCTAACTTCCATTTCAATGATTCTTATCTGTCAGTATGTAAAAGAGTTATGGATGTGTAGCAGTTGTGAATCCTGATCCATTTATCAGGCCTAGTGGAAGGTTATGAAATGCAGCATTGTACCATTCAATTCAATTCAATTCAATTTATTTTTGTTCAACTGATCCACAAGGGGGTTGTAACCCACAGGATATAGAACATGTCAACTACATTTCACTCTGTATTACAATATATTACAATAGATACAAGCAATCTAAAATAGGATAAAATACAAATGCAGCCACTGTAGAATCAGCGGTAATCAAAAGGTTAACAATATGTACTAATTGAAACATACATTTCAGTTATACATTTTTATAATATGTTACTATTTAAAATTAATTAATAGGTCAACAATTCTCAAGATGAAACTTAAGAACACAAAAAATCGCTAAATAATAGTAAATTATTTAAATTTTATTACAACTAAAATATCCAAGGTATAATATGAATGAAAATACAAAAAATTTTTCAAGGCACGTTTAAATTTATTTCCATTATGGCACAGTTCCTTTATTTGAGAAGGCAGACTGTTGAACACCCTAATCCCAGTGTAATATGTTCCCCATTGCTCTAGACCTGACCTCCATATCAGTATGCACCAGTGAAATGTGGCCTTTTAAAACCCTGGCGTGATTTCTTGTAGTAATGTATGTATGTCATTTGTTCTTTTTATTGTTGTCATGTTATATTGATTCATACCTAGATAAAAATAGTGAATAGATACACAAACTCAAATTTGAAACTGTAACAAAGAAGGTTGTACCTGTTGTTATATGGCTGTGAACTTAGGGTTCTTATACTAAGGAGAGAACATAGGCTGAGAGTGTTTGAGAATAGGGTGCTGTTGGAGGTATTTGGGTCTAAGAGAGAAGAAATAACAAGAGAATGGAAAGAGCAGCATGATGTTAAACTTCAAGATTTGTACACCTCACTAGCATTTTGTGGAGAGTCAAATCAAGGAGAATGGGAAGGGCCTAGCATGTGGCATATACCTGGGGAAAAGAAAAATATATACAGAATTTTTGCAGGTGAACCTGAAAGAAATACATCATTTGAAGCACCAAGGCATAGATGGGAGGATGCAATTAAAACAGAACTTAAAGAAGTAGGTTGGAAGGGAGTGGACTGGATTAGTTTGGCTGAGTTTACAGACAAGTGGCTGGCTCTTAACGACATGATATTGAACATTCACTTTCCATACAGCACAGAGTTCCTTGAGTAGCTGAGGAACTGCTAGCTTAACAAGGAAGATTATGTTCCCTGGTGAGACAAAGAAAGTGCAATGGATTGCTAATTCATATTTGCGGTAGAATCTGTTATAAAATTTCTTGCAGCTTTAACTTCTTTACCATAACAGACAAATTAAACTCAACGATACTGTGACTCATTTTGCACAGAGTTCCATTACACGTCTGTAATTGGCTGTATTCAGGTCTTTTATGTACTAACGAAATTAATTGTTACTCTGTCACTGGGGAGCTTACTGTAATGTGAGGCAGCCTGTTTCTGCAGTTCATACACTTTCACAACTCTTTAAAAATCATGTCAGATTTTCAACATACTTTTATTTGCACAGCTAAAGTACTTTCCACCAACAGAAATTATGCAGCAAAAGAGATGTAAAAGGTCTGTGTAATGAAAACCAACTTGATGCATTATTTATCCTCAGTTTATTTCGTCAGTCAGCCTCTACATGTTTCAGGGATATTTGTTTCCCTTCACCAGGAGGTATAATGTATAAATACAACAATTTGTACATGTTGTCCTTAAAAGCACAACACGTACAAATTGTTGTATACAGTATACCTCTTGGTGATGGGATACAAATATCCCCGAAACATGTAGAGGTTGATTGACAAAATAAACTGAGGATAAATAATGCATCAAGTTGGTTTTTCATTACATGGATGTATCAAGGTGCACAGTCATCAAAACATAAAAGTTAAAAAAAGTGTTAACTTTTTGTTTTCACCATTGAAAAAGGGAGCCACATTCCTTGGCTTACAGTAGGAAATGATACTGAAGTTGACGCCATTAATAACAAGGCTGCAGTCTCCAGTTATATGTGTATTCAGTGTTTTTAGAAATGAGGAATGTTTTACTGTTTATGTCCACATAAAATGAAAGTTGTTGTTTTATATACATTCTATAATAAAATGATAATGTAAAGATGTTAATTTAAAGTTCCCAGTGCCATGATTTCAGCCCTTACAAAAACTTTCTTAAGTAGCCCTTGGTGCCTTAAATGTACACCACAGGGTATGTGTACTCTGCTTTCAGAAATGCTGCCTGAAGTAGATCAGTTGTTTGCATTAAATGTCATAGTAAATTTGTTAGCACTCTTGTTTCCTATTTTGGAGGTACTGTGTTCAGATCTCTGCCTAGAGGACGGTTATCATGAGGGAGGACTTCATCATTTTCCAGGAAGAAATTTCAAGATGGTTCCTCTAGTGAAGCCATGACTGTTTCTTTTTACATTCTTACCTATTTATTATTCCCAGATTATCAAATAATTTGTCACTATGTATTCTCGGCTACTGAAAGTGTCATTATATATACCATAACTAAGTTAATGAAGAAGAAAGTCAATTGTTTACTTCTAGTCCCTACTTGCAAGTAAACACAATTGTGTTATAGGGATACCATAATTGCCACTTGTGAAATCAGCATATACATGTTGCATTAGTGAGAGAATTAGTACTGAGTCACATAGAGTAGACAAGAACAGAATCATAGCTGAGTTAGTAAGAGTGTCTGTGTGAAACCTATGATGTGTGTGCATGATGTCTGAAGAGTATATGCTGGAAGCAAATTGCTACCTTTTTATGTTGCATACAGTGTGTTTAAACCATGAGATTCGAGGTTTCAGACTGAGTCAAGAAATTCATGTTAATGTGGACCCACAAAGTTTTTCGTACTGAGGTACAGATAGTTGAAGTTTGCTAGTTTTAGGTACAGTCATAATTATTTGGACGAGCCTATTAAAATCAAATATAAAATCTAAAATGTTCAGTGACACTTTTCCCTATGTACAGTTTTTGGTTGCATTCTGCAATGTATGACACCAAGTATTTGTTTAAAAATATTTAATACATTTTTCGTTAATATTGAGCAAAAACATAGAAAATAAGAAACTTTATGAAAAATTTTCAGTTTACAATGACAAAGGTAAAGGCCGTCTTTTTATTTGGAAAATAAATTGCACAGGAATTTCAAGTAGCTCTGCCAGTATTTCTGTGAAAGTTGTTCTGCTTTAATTACTACTTGGTAGCAGGTTGTAAGTTGGAATTTTGCTTTAGTCAGTAATCAGGAACACGGAAGCTGGTTTTATCTCTATTTTTTTTATTGTGGATTTTGGGTTACTAGGCAGAAAAGGTTCGCAAAAGTTGAATGAATGTGTCATGCAGTCACACTTAACACTATTCAGTAGAGAGTTCACACATTAAGAAAGTCATATTAAAAATGTAAGTTCTAGTTTCTACCATTAAGTCCAACATGTGTAATTTTCATGCTACAATTTTTGTTTAGTTATGTTATGGTGTTTTTCTTCATCTCAAAATTAAGAATTTTCTTCTCAGTGTATGAGAAGTTTTAATTTATCCAACCTCAACATGCTTAGCAATTTTATCCATGAAAATAACGCTGTAATAACTAAGTTTATCACTGTCTGAAATGAGATATTATGGTAATGCTTGCAGGCATTCTGTCGCCCAGCCATGACAAAGACAACATCACATTCTAGTGTGTCTAGCCAGGGAGGCGTGACCACACCAATTGATGAAAGACCCTTGTCAGCACTCTCTGATGTGACAGGCATGGGTCCTCCTTCAGGATCCCCTGGCCTTCCACAAGCTGCAGTACGTAGGGATTCTCAAGGTATGGCCAAGAGACGCTATAGCCTGCAACCACAACGCAGCACCCTACACTAAGTCACTGTGTTACAATGGATTTGTAGATCAGAGGTTTTGCTAGTGTAGAAGCTCATTTGCTGAAAAGTTTTTAGTTATTTGCCATTTTTCCATTTTTAAAGCTTCTTATTTTTGTTTTATAAGTGTTTTTGCAAAAGCTTTGCAATCTGCAATTTCCTGGAAAAGGTAAAACACCAGCATTCTAATTTTTATTGTTTGTATCAGACTCTTTAAGGGTATCTGGCTCAAAATGTAACATTAGCACTATTCACCTCATTCATTAGGCTGTTGCTATAGGTCAGTATTTTAGAAATTTCCTCATAGGGAATATAATTAAGTTACAGTGTGTAATAAGATGCTCTTCAGCATCATTTTATATGGTACAAATCAAGTTGGAATATCAGAACATATTACATGTTTTCCACACATTAATAAACTTTGATAGCATTAAAATACAGCAATTTCAGCACCATTTCAACAGCTCACCGTCTAATATAATAGGTAGCTGAATAATTCCTTGCATGGTTAAAATGTCACAGAAAGTATGCCTATGTACTTTTCCATTTCCTTTTTATATATAACACACTGAGAGCAAAGTAGAGCATACAATCACCGTTATATACAATTCCTATTTAAGTCTCCTTTCATGACAGATGTCCATCTCTTAATACATTGACTTGAATAATAATGGCATAATGTTGATTCTCAAAATAAGTATTAATATAAATTTCTTGGTTTTGTTTCCATGGATGCAGAATGATATTACCAGGAACAGTATGGTTTATACAGGGTACCTAGTACTATTACAGTAATTAAATAAAAGGTAAATTTGACAGTCATGTATCTGGTATTTGAAAACAAGAAATTTACTCAGGTTTGTGTTAGGAAAACCTGTTTTATGGTAACTACTTGAAAGAGCAACCAGCAGATATGGATTTAATATTCACTACAGTTACCTGAATATGATTACGTACAAATTGCATATCCAGTAGCACCATTAAGAATAAGTATAAATTTGTGTTCCAGAATTCAAAATAATTATATTTGAAAAAGACCATATTTTCAAGTATTATTATTAGTGAGAAAGAGAGAATGAAAAATTGTATTTTTTATAATAACATTAAAGTTTATGTCAGTATATGGTGACGGTATGTAAAAATAAATTTTCACCTTAAACTCCAAAACTAGATTACTGAAAACCATGTAGGGTTATGAAGAGTTCCAAATTTGTCTTGAGTAAAAGATAATATGAAAGTGTTCTCTTTCACATACAGCACAAAAATTTAACTCTTATAATCATACAAATGATCCCTTTGTACCCATAAAATGAAGGGAATTGTGTGATTAGCTTAACAACCTTAAGTTTTAAACCACACTTGCCAATCGCAAAACAGAGGAAACCCAATTTACTCTTACTTGATTAAAATTTAAGTGACAGAGGCAGTGTGTCTGTGGTTTGGAAAGCATATCAGATTACCATCAAAACAGAAAATGTAATGATCAGTGACATGCATTATTTACCACAAACATCCAGTGAACATTTCCAGTTTGGTAGCTTTGATTGAAGTTGTATACATATAAAACTTGAACAGAAGTGAGATTTTGGTTATATTTTAGTTGACAGGTTTAAATGGTCTGTGATTGAAAGGGTGTAAGTTCTCTTCCACTTCCCTTTGGAGCAGTACACAAAGATGTATAGAGAATGGTCTGTAGACTGCTTCTTGCCCAAAATGTTATTTTGGTTGAATAGTGGATAAGTTTATAGCTGATTTTTTTCCAACCTCAACAAAACCTGCACATTAATAGACCAATTAGTAAGTAATATTCATATTTCAAATTTGGAAGAAATATATATCAAATTGGAACTGCTCACAACAGTGAATAGGAAGACTATTGTCTTCTTGAATACAATTCTATGTATTTTAATAGATTCATACTACATGAAAAAGCTTCCTGTAGACAATTGCTGTGTGATACGCGCTGATCTCATGACGGTGAATCTGAAAGTCATACGGGATATAATACCCTGCAGCTTGTGCGTCATACTAAATTGCATTATATCCCAGAATACACAAAATAAGTGACTGCCATAAGATGGATAGTTGTAATGTGAACTTGGTTAGAGCAGGTGAGACTGTGATATTTTACTTCACAGGTATGAATCAGAAACGTTTAAAACTTAACTGGTTATAAACACTGGCTCTATATTACTATTAATGACTCAACCATCACTAATTACATTTCTGATTAAATTAAATAAATCCAGCAGGTTGGTAAGATTATTAAGGGCTTAATTTATTTGTGTGTATCAGATAATTAGTATATTCCATGTACGTAAGTTCATTGTCCACAGTTGATTGATTGATTGATTAGCAATTAGGTTTGAGCCCTTATGGTCCCAATGCACCTAGGCCTTAAAAACGGGCCCTTTGTGCCTCATAATCTGATATCAATTCAGGAGAGCCCTGTCCCTTTACTAAAGATCCAGATGGCCTCGAGACTTAGATTCTTAATGTCCTCTGGATCCAAGAAAAGGAGCCCAGATATCCATATCTGAGTGCAGCCAAAGCTTCACACTCACAGAGAATGAGGGCCAAGGTTTCATCCTCTGCTTCACAACTCCTACATATGAGACTATTGGTTAGCCCCATTAAGTGAAGATGTCTTCTCAGGTTATTATGTCCAGTAAGAAGACCAATAACAACCCTGGATTGTGTCCTATTAAAAGACAAAATTCTGGTCTTTGTAGCCAAACTAGGGCCCAAAATCAATTCTTGAGCCTGCCTCACCACCTTGCCAAATTTAACTATCCACAATGAAATGCATCAAGTGATTTTCCACTACCTTCAGTCCATAATGTTGTGTCCTTTCCTCACCAATATAAGCACCTGTAAACCTCAAAAGACAAAAGCTTCTCCTGCTGAAACCATTGCTAGGTATCCATTAGGTAGCCAGAGAATCCAACACACATTAAAAAGGCTGCTCCAAAAGGAAAATAAAAACAAGACTTAAGGGAGCTAGAGGCAGAGCCCTGGTGGTCAAAGACTGGTACAACTATGATGTTCAGACTTAAGGTGGTAACAGTAAGAGATCCTCATAGTTAGTAAGGTACTAAGAGAGGAAATAAAATTACTTCAAACATACCGAAGCATCAGTCATAATTTTAATCAATCTGGCCTTGCCACTCCCTTATGATAGAAGACACTGAAGGAAAAGATACATAGAAGGTGAATGTAGCAGACATATTTAACTTTGAAAATATCATTAAGGTAATAATATTCATAGGTTCTGATGACAGATACTGAGAAAACCTGTATTCAGATGTGGAGCTGTCTTGGAAAGTGGTGCTGGCATTATTTAATGCTATTTATGTCATTAAAGTAAGACATAAATTTCCTTTCTAACATACTTGAAAGGTTTTGGTAAAAAAAAAAAATGGAATGCAGTTTGTGCAAGAGAAGAGTACAAGAATGATTTTTAACTGTTTACGTTCATACTGGTTATAAGTTTCGATCAGTGCTGTCACAGATATTAGTATAAAATTAAGCACATGTATATTTTATGATCTCTATTGACCTAGGAGAACAAGGAATTTGATCTCTGTGTTATATTGCTTTAATATCAAACCATATGGAACAGAATATTAAATATTGCTCTTTGTATCAACAAATTTGAAAAAAATTATGCCACTCAAAATGGTGCTATTCTGCATGCCATTTTCAGTAAGTTTCATCTGTGAATATAGAGACATTATCTTTAAGGTGGGACATCCAAGTTGCATTATCAAATACAAAGGAATCCCTCTGCCAGTCAACACAACATGTATGTTGTGCTGACTGACATTCATATTCATTTGGAGAAGTTATCATGTATGTGCTGGCAGCATGCTCAAACATTCATTACCTCTGCGGATTGGGACATAAGTGTTATATTTAATGTGCTAAATCTGTGTTGGAAACACACCTCATGGTGAGTCACCTTACTAATTGAGGTGCCTTGACTTACTTATTGAGCAATTCGTGTTTAAGATACTATCAGCTCTTTACTTTCTGTCCGTACATACAACATAAGTCTCATTTTATTGACCTTAATCCATACCAGTTGATGTTTTAGTCTCCCACCTTAAAGTCTTAACCATTGTCTTTAAACTCTGAATCAAGAACAAACTTAGCATCTGTCAGTGATGTCATCTGGCCTGCAGAAGATACTGGCTGAAGAATGAATAAGTATAAGGGGGCCACACCTCATCTCTTGTCTAGATTAAATAACTGAAGATCTTAGTCTTAGTGTTGCTGTTGAAATATAGCTCAGATATGTGTACATTTAAATAGTCTATTGTGAATTAGATTATATTTATGTGCTGTGTTGTATCAAAAGGTAATGAAGTGTCCCATATTGGCTTCTTCATTTGAATCTCTAAATTCTTCCAGTTGCTTTAGCAAAGTGTGTCTAATAGGCCTATCTTAGTTATTTCTCACCTTGATCCTTGAAAATAAACTTCCTTATTAGTGAAAGAATTTGTGTGTATAAAATCTTAATGAATTTATTGATGTAAAAAATGATGTTTCATTCTCAATAATTGTTCTGTATCAGTGGGCACTGCATTACGTTAATTCTGCTCATATTAATGGCTATAATACTGCCTTGTTACCATGGCAACTATTAATGTGCAATAGAGGTTCACTACAAGCATTCAGAATGTGATCTTCCCTCTGTCACCACAGCTTGGACATTCATGAACTCAAACTGCTCAACTGTAAATTCTTTTTAGCTAAAAAACAAATTAATATAATGATTTTTTAACTTGTTTAGCACACTATATGAAACACATAGTCATTAATGGCTGTGTCATTTGGTGATTAACTTATATGTACAGTTACTAGTCAGAAATATAAAAAATGTTCACTTGACATTTGTTATCTTCAGAATCCAAACAATCTGAAGTTGGTTCAGGTCACTCTCCATTGAAAGTTTTAGTTAACAAATGGGAGCTGTATCATACATATGTGCAAAATAAATTAACAGTTTGCATATCATTCCTTGTCGGTAACACACTTTTAATGTTCAGCATATTTGGGAAACCTAAAGATAAGATTACTTGGATTACCTAGGTGTAGTTTGTAGGATAATATTTAAATGATTGTTAAAGGAATAGGATGGCAGTATGAGGACTGCATTCATCTGGTTCAGAAAATAGACAAGCGGTGGTCTTTTATAAATATGGTAATGAACTTTCAGGTTCCATAAAATGCAGGCAGTTTCTTAACCAGCTGATGAAACTATAACCTTTAAGAAGGGTGCTGCTTATTTCAGTGAAGTTAGATTTTTAACCTCAGACCACAAGTTGGTTTGAAACTTACACACAATTGCAGGAAGATGGATCATGAACACTGTCCCTCTGAATTCTTTAACGTTATTAGAATCAGGATATTGTGTTCTGTAGATGTGCAACTCTCTGTGTAAACAACAGCATGATTTTTAATAATATAGTTTCAGCTCTGAAAAAAAAAAGACTTGCATTTACACTTGCTTCCAGGCCTGGTTTGCTAGAGGTAGGCTGTGAGTTTTTGCCTTACTTACCTAATAATATACATCTATTCTGCCTAATTTAATTAGGAATTATGTTGGGTATAGCAGTGAGATACCAAAAAGTTCTTAGTTCTCTCTGCAATAACTTTGCTGTGAAAGTTTCAAATATCAATCTGCAGAGAATTTTTTTCTCCCCTCTAAGCAAGGCAGTTGCCACACTCTGTCCCCGTGGAGGCCGGCTTCCTACGCAATAAAGCTGCCATGCTGAGGGGACAATAAAAGGTACTCTCTGTAGTTGCAAGCAGAAGCAAACACCCTTTGGTAATTTTACCGTCTTTTACCACAGAATAATACGCGCATAAATTGTATCTCAAGTATAAAGAAATAAATAGGAAGAGTATACATTTATATTCTTGATTTTAAGCTTTTGCCATGAAGTACATACTTCATCCACCTGCCTATGAAGATGGAACTGATAGAGGGTTCCGAAACGTCGGCTATTAGAACTCAGACCCCGGGGAATTACCTAAAAGAAAACATATTACATATACATTTATAGTTTATATTACACATTATACATTGCAAAAACTGTAGTATCATAATTTCATGAATTTCCAGGTAGTAAAAATTCAAGTGACTGCACTATAAGACTATGTAAATCTTAGCATATGTATCTTATGCATTCTCAGATATAAGTAACTCTTATACTGCCATTGAATGTCCTTCATTATTCCACCTGTCTACCTCATCTGTATTTTATGTGCATTTACTTAAAAACAGATATCGCAACCTTCAAGAAAGGTGTTCTGTATTTCTGTAGTTGTACCTCTAAGATGTTGTTAATGCTACTACAATAAGGGCAAGAGTACATGCAGAAACCAAGGCTCTTATAGTCTGGAGAAGTTTTCAGATGGACGATGTCTTGATGAATATAAATTACCTTTGTTTTGGTAAGGTTGACAGGCTAGCTCCATAGTTTAAAATTCTGTGGTGCTTTTGTGCTTAACCAATGAACAGCATGTAGGAGGTTTATTTCTAAGACAAACTGTTTCTCATAATGAACAACATACATGATTTCACACTAGATCAAAAATTGTTGCATGGCAAGTATTGCCTTCACAATTTATCTGTTTTGTCATTTCTGTATGATAAATATCAAATGTTTCGTGATAGATTTTGTATGAATTCTAAAAATGCAATCATATTCACTGCCATCTTTCAGCCATGGCAGGACAATCATTTTTCCTTCCTGTGTAAATGCTGAATGTGACTCTGTCCACCCAAATCTGCATGCATGTACATATTTCAGCTATTGCTGTATAATTCTCCAAGATGGCTGAACCCTTCCTAGATTTACTTTTTGCCTGGTTGGAATAAAATGTTTTGCTGTATGCTCCGTGACTTATTAAACTTTACTCTGTTGTTTGCTTGCTTGTTTGTATATATGCACATAATGAATGGTTTGTCCAATGTTTCACATATTCAATTCTTTTGCTAAAATTATCAGCAATAGCCAATCATAATATATATCTAGTGACTAAGAGACTGCATATTTAGAATGGAAATATATGTTGTTCCATATGTTTCACAAGCATGTTGTCAGCAACTTGATAATGTCATTACATACATTTTAATTTAATAAATGACCATGCACAAGAAAATTAACTTGCACCATTACAGGAAGTAGACAGCTCTGCCCTGGAAACCACTGTAGCTACAGAGTTTGCTGAATGGCATTTGTAGACTGGTTAGCAAATAACAACAGAGCCAGTGACTAGTTGGCTTGTCAAAGCAGTATCTTCTTACAACTTTTCATGCTTCTCTTTCCACACATTGAAGATGACACAAGTGAAAGTATTAGTGATGAACAGTTAGTATGACCATGGCAGCATCACAAATAAGTTGAATCCACAGTCTTTAAGTAGTAGCATACTAACTAAACACAGTAGTATTTATTCAGTCTCAGGAAATAAAAACAACACAAAAATTTGCCATATTTATTGAAACCTACCCAGCCTTATAGGAAAATTGACACATGATAATGTTATTTTATAGCAAAACTTGACACTACTGCTGTTAGGGGCAGTTCTATTTATATAGACACAAATTCAGAGCTAATTCATGTAAATTTTTTTTTGTCACTGCCCATTGAACTAACTGCATTTCATCATGTTGATATGAAGCAAGTCTTTAAAAATTAACTTAAACTTTGAAAAATTTTGTAATGCAACACAGTGTCTATATTAAATCACATATTATTACCGATCTAACTTGTTTCAGTGTCCACTGACACCATCCTCAGGGAGCCCCGTCCAACTGTAAATTTCTCACATGTCATTTGATGTGTTGTGAGGAATTTACACTTGGATGGGGCTCCCTGAGTGTCATGTCAGTGGACACCAAAATGTGTCAGATCAGTAACTAATGTGTGATTTAATATACACAGTGTGGTGCATAAGGGTTGGTTAATGAATGGTGATATGAAAATAATGCACAGGTGTAAGATTTGCCCATGTAATTAACTAGTATACAAACATTCATAGTTCATTTTGAGTAAAAGACTAGAATCATTTTTAAAATAAATCTTACAGCCCCTGGTAATCTGTCACCCTGTGTAAATATAGTTTCATTATAGTCATGCCAGTCCTCATGGCACTTTATGTCAATATAATATGTACTAAAATCGTTTACTTGCTTAATTTCTGCAAATTCACTTGGTTATTAAGACAAGTAAGATAATTGCTTGTACCCTACCTAAGATGGCATATGAAATAAGAGTTAGTCACCGAATACTTCAACCATAAACAAGAGTTGCTACAAAAGGCAGGAGAATGTCATGAAATTAAGAGTGTGCTTCCATGTTTAACACACTAAATCACAGTCTGATGCTTTCACATTGTTGTGCGTTAGTATTACAGTCTTCTGAGATGTTATACAATGGATGTAGTTTTGTAAATGAGTACTAAGCTCTGAGAGGAACCTACAACTTATCTCCATGTCAATGGATACCTGAAGACCAGAATCTTATCTTTAAAATTAACAATCTGAGATTTTCAGAATGTAGTGAATTGGAGTGATATTACAAAAGGAAAATTATTGTCTCCCCCCGCACTTTGATGCTGTACAGTTGTGGTTCCTAATATTTCACGGGAAAATTTGCCTTTACTTTTGGGATAGAAGTAATGAGAAATATGGGATGGTGCTTTATATAGCACATAATAGGCAGTTATTGGACTATATCAAATAGAAGCGTATTTCTTCTATCCCTAATGCCCACACTGTCCCTTAAGGTATGGTAGTGGTTTTATCAGTTGCATACTAATTTAATTTAGGTTTCAGTCAACACGCAATATATAATATCAATTATGCTTTAATGCAACATGTTTTGACTCAGAGGAGTCATCATCAGGCTACTCCTCCATGTTGAAACATGTTGCATTAAAGCATAATTGGTATTGTATGTTGTGTGTTGACTGAAACCTAAATTAGATTAGTAAGTAACAAAACACAATGGGATGACCAAGTTTAAAATGTTATCAGGTGGCCTATTGTAAACCTAAATATACATTGTGCATCACATCATTTAACATGGCCTTATGCCAGTTGTATTGAATTCTAATGGAAGAAATTGATGCCATATAACTCCACAGGGATGACCACACAATCACAAATTTTTTATCCTAAGAGTCCCTTGATGTTTGTGAATTTGATGTATGTTTGTCCGTGCATCATTATATAAGCATAGAGAAGAAAACCTACTAGATGCTACTGAATGCTTTATTGCACTTATAATCTGCTCAACATGTTTCGGGCACTTATATGCCCATCATCAGGAGCTCAAGACTATGCTTGTGTTATTGGCTCCCTTGATGTTGTTTATAAATATTTCTACACAACGTTCCTACCCGTCTGAGCACCGAACATTTATCAGTTTGAATGGGCTGGAGGGTAAGTTGTAGCCTTTGATTTAACATGAGATTATGCATTAGCAAACTAATGAGGAAAGCTTACTGTAGTCATCTCACTTAACCTTTGAACATTCAGAGCATACATGGCAGACTTATATGACATGCTGAGAAAGAAAAATTGTGACCATAGTTATAGTGTGGGAATGAAGCTCAGTCTCTGTTTTCTTCCCTGACTAAAGCCTCTGCATCCCAGTCTTTTGAAAAAGATGTTGGTGTCTTCTTCTTCTTCTTCTTCACCTCCTCCTCCTCCTCATTATTATTATTATTATACAATATGCATGTCTCCTGTCACAGGCATTTCTTCCTGGTACTTCTCTTGAACCAGCGGTGATCCCCACCGCTCAGGCTTCAAGCTTCACATTGCAGTACTTTCC
>Ga0123354_10004613_pt1 | contig 19589 bp, 15 predicted proteins | sample TergutLab28metaG_2_FD_97872 | JGI IMG/M metagenome (GOLD analysis project Ga0123354, IMG submission 97872) | Labiotermes labralis P4 segment gut microbial communities from Petit-Saut dam, French Guiana - Lab288 P4 | ecosystem: Host-associated > Arthropoda: Insects > Digestive system > Gut ...
AAAAAGTGAACTGGGGGTGTGGGGGAGTTAAGGTTCTAAAATAATAAGAAGAAAGATTTGGTTGGTGGAAAGAAAGGAAAAATTAAGAAAAGGTGGAGCGCACATGGTGGGGGGGGGGGGGGGGGGGGGGGGGACAACTCCCAGAGGAATAAATTATTGTAACTGTTCTAAGTTCCTGTTGTGCAAAAAAAAAATCACTCATGGAACAGTATGGCCAGATCTTGTAAATTATTCATCAGAAAGGAAAGGATGGGAATTTTAATGTTGGGGGGCATTATTTTATGTAACTAATGCTGCTTGATCACTTACTATTGGCCCATTTAACTGTTTAACTTATAGACCTTCAACATGGAGTGAACAGTGTGTTTGTTAGATATGATGTGTGTCTGCAAGCCAAAGAAAACAATTTGTAGCTCCTATTTAAAAATTTTATTTGAATTTTGTAAGTAAAAGCCTAATAGTAAGTGTGGTGCAGTGAAGTGAAATATGTTCACATCGTGTAAAACTGTCCGAGTCAAGAGAGTTGTGACTTGTCTGATAACATAACGTCCCTGTACAAGTGCTGAATGTACATGGGGGAATGTGTACACCACAGGTGGTTTAGGTCTCCTAGATTAACCTGAGAATAAATCTGTGGAGCTAATATGGAAAATCCAGTTCACTATTTCTGTTTTAAGAAATAAGAATATGAACTTTGATTAGGTCTGAGAAGAGCACTGACTAGCAGATTAGAATTTAGAACACACATACAGTCCATTAAAAAATCAGACATTGAAGGCAAGCAGACCATGCAGACTATCCTTATCAAAGGAAAATCATTACAGGTGTGTGTGTGTGGAGTCTAGAAAATACGTGTAACACATACCAGCCGTCTGGAGCGCTACTGTTTATATGCATGCATTGCAATGGACTGAGCATTGAGTTTTGTGTTTTCCGCTGAGTTACGTTGAGGCATCCAACTCTCCAGTCTCCAGCCATCAGAATGTTTGGTTACTAGATAGCCTATGGTGAATGAAAATAATTCCCTGGTGATTAATTTCGCACTTGGCATTCAGGATTTGGCTGGGGGAGTAGTGTCATTTGTACTAAGTCCCTTTCACTGAGGCATAGTAGACCACATACAGTGACATAGTTAAGGCACAGGTCAGACTTTTTTTTTTTTTATTGTTCTTTGTGTCTCCTCCTCCTTCCACTTAGTTTTCTCCGCCACCACCACCACCGCAACCTCCTCTGAGGAAACTTTACTACATAGAGTACTTTGAGTTTTGGTGCAAGGTTTAGTTTCATTTGTCAGGAGTTTGTAAATTATGATGGGTTTATGTATGGATGCCTGATTAAAAGTATGAGATTTGAGGTCTCATGATGATGAATATTGAATCTGATGTTTTGAGGTGTGATGCCAAGTAGTCTGACAGATGTTTCTAAGGAACATACTGCCACTGTCTCAAAAAAGCCGGATATCCCAGAAGACTGATCAGCTACGTTGTACACCTTAAGCATTCATCTTGTAGCTCAGAATAGTTAGCCTTAGCGGACTGTACATTACTGTGTAACAACAGTACGATTTGTGTGTGTGTGTGTGTGTGTGTGTGTTCATGCGTGCGTGTGCACGTGATTTTTTTGTACAGTGTTTCTATAAGCTTCTTATTCAATTATTCAATTCTCAAAGGGCCCTTTTGGCACCAAAATATGAATATTTAACCCAAAGCCACCGACAAAAGTACATTCAACAGGATAGTTGTTTGTTGTCCAGAAAAGATAGCAAAAGTAGTTACAGTTTGAGACTTTTTTTGGTAGGGCATTTGATGCTACGCAGTAATATTTAATTTTTTTTATGTGAAAAGTTGCCAATTTTATAAGTTTTTATTACATTTTCATTGTAGCTGCAGCATGCAGTATGTCAGTATATTTTGCTCATAACTGTGTGGCATGTAATTTGGAGAAGCTTACATGATATGGCACGAGAATTGTGATTATCTCAGTGTAGCTTCTTGACATTCAGTTGGATCCATACCACTGCCAGCAGAATGCACTTCTCTTTCCAAATGATCATCTTCCACAACTGTTGTATGTTTCAACTACAAGGCACCAGTTGTTTGATCATTTGATACCTTGTGCCATATGACAGTGATGTCCATCTCAAAAATTAATAGCCTCAGGACATGGTGTATAACTTTTTCAACTTACTCATTAATAGGGAGAGACTATGGAGAATTGGTGCAAGAATTTCTTGTCACTGTGATCAGTTTCATATCCAAGAAGGCCACAGTTTTTTCATTAGAACTTTCTTGTTTTGTTTCTGCTTTGTGACTGCTGAAGTGAAATACTTTGCTGTTCAAATTAAACTATTTAAGTTGTCGTTAATAAAGTACAAATTTATGCTGTTTGAAGGGAGTTTTGTGGAGTGGGTGCTTTTGTATGCGTGATCTGGGGTTCAAGTTGGATGTAGAATGTCTAGGAATGCACCAGATGAGACAGAGTTAAAAATCAAAGAGATAAATATTTATTTAGTAAATGTGAAACAAGAGTAGATGGTTATGAAGGATACTGATGAATCCAAGTTAACATGACATGTGATGATACAGACTCCAAGAAATTTAATTTTGTTATGAACAAAGGGAATATAGAGAATCCATTGTGGAGGTGATAAAGAAAATGGATAAAAAATTCACAGAAGGCAAAAGAAGAAGAAGCACTAAGGAATGTAGTCAGAAAACAAAAATATGTCTTGTACCCTATACTTGTGTATGTTAATAAGAATTATGAAAAGGAAACATATTTTGATGTTTGTAGAATCCTATTTAAACATGAAGCACAGAGTAAACAATGCATTGCACATAATCAGCTTGCATTTTGATGTATGTAAAACCATGTTGTAAGTCCTAAGTACAGAGTAACATTATGTTAGGTCATACCATCTGTGTGGTGCATTACTGCAACAGCGGATGCGCAGTGCATCAGACAGAGCATTGTCATACGATGTTGCTAATATACCTGTATTATGTCAAGCAACTGTGGTGCTAGAATTATGTCCTATGCTCTGTATATATGTTTCAATATGCTTTCTTGCTATTAGTTACATATACATAACCCCAGGAAAGGTATTGTTAGACAAAAGGGACAACTCATAGATTTCTTTGAACAGTAAGCTACCTGCCTTGCAACTACATATAAATGGCAGATAGTCTCTGCTGTAGCATTTTCTTCTTATTTCTAGGTTTTTTTTTTTTTTGTATTACAATGGATAAAACATATCCTTTAAATAATTAAGACCACAGAAGAGCATGGGTGACCAATTGGTGATGAAATGAAATACAAACAAAATCTAAATGTGAACTTCGAACACCTCATAGACATGATATGACTGTTTTCAACATCATGTCCAGTCACATTTTGGAGGCAGTCAGTTGACTGAGTTTTTAATTCTGGTGTGCTTTACTTTCTCTGTCCTGCCCTTTCTTTGAGATTCTTTATTGCCATTACTTTTCAACTTCACTTTAGAGTACATCATTAGGAGGGTTTAGATAAACCAGGATGGATTGAAATTAAATGGTACACATCATCATCTGGTTTATGGTGATGTTAATATATTGGGAGATGGTGTACATGCTGTAAAGAAAAATGCAAAAGCTTTAGTAGTTGCTAGTAAGGAGACCGGACTACAAGTAAATGCTGATAAAATTAAGTACATGGTCATGTATCAAGGTCTGGATGCAGGACGAAGTTACATTATAAAGATTGATAATACTTCCCTTGAAAGGGTGGAAGAGTTCAAATATTGGGGAACAACTGTAACAAATCATAATTCAAATTAAGAGCAGATTGAAGTCAGGGAATGCTTGCAAACATTCAGTGCAGAATCTTTTGTCTGCCTTTTTGCTATCCAAAAATTTAAAAATTAAGATGTACATAACTATAATTTTGCCTGTTTTTGTGTATGGGTGTGAAACTTGATCGTTCACATTGAGGGAGGAATGTAGGCTGAGGGTGTTTGAGAATAGGGTGTTGAGGGGAATATTTGGCCTAAGAGGGATGAGGTAACAGGGGAGTGGAGAAAACTACGTAATGTGGAGCTTAATGATCGGCACTCTTCACCCAATGTTGTTTGGGTGATAAAATCGAGAAGAGTGAGATGGGCAGGGCATGTAATGTGTATGGGGGAGAGGAGAGGTGTATACAGGGTTTTGGTGGGGAAATCTGAGGGAAAGAGACCACTTGGGAGACCCAGAGGTAGATGGGAGGACAATATTAATATGGATCTTCAGGAAGTGGGAAGTGGGGGTGTGAACTGGATTGAGCTGTCTCAGGGTAGGAACAGGTGACAGGCACTTGTGATTGAAGTAGTGAACCTTTGGGTTCCGTAAAATGCATGGAATTTCTCGACTAGCAGAAAACCCATTAGTTTCTCAAGAAGGACTCTGTTCCATGGAGTAAGTAAGTTAGTAAGAGTACTGCCCTTTCTTCAGAATAAGTATAATAGCATTTGTTTAAAAATGTTTACTGTACTTAAGCTGATTTATGACTTTGTTACTAGATGCATTTTATTGCTTCGTTTTCAGTAACAGCATTCTTACACGTACTGTATACTAACACAATGAAAAATCAAAGTTTATTGAAGTCACTCCTTATATGAGTTGCAGGTTTCTCATTATGCATTGTGTATTCAGCTCCATTACATCCAGTATTGGCTCTCACCTTGGTTCTGTGGCAGAGTGTTCTTTGGTGCTTGAAAGTTTCCCAGCCAAAACTAGAACTGATGCACATTCCCACCTGTGAAAGATATTCTGACAAAGGAGAAACATCTTTGTATGTTCTGTATGTGACTGAGGTTTGTCAAGGGGGAACCCACTGCATGAAACCAAGTGAATATTGTAGGGCCCCACTGAACAAGATACCACCCTTCATTCGAGCTGCCAGGCAGCTGAAGGGCTAAATTTTACATAGGAGGTGTTCATTTGATTGGAGACTCATATAGTGCACTGTTTGCTATTCTGTTGTGTAGTCCTTTTTAATCTGTTCACCAGCAAATCAGGATCGTACCAGTGTTCCATTCCCAGTCACTGCTCCAGAGATGCACTCTGGGCCAGTTAGGCAGCTCAGTGCCACAACATCCATTTATAGTTGAGGTTTGAAAGGTTTGTTGTCTTGTCTGCTTTTGAGTTTATTATCTATAAATTCGTTAAAACCTATTTATTATACCATGTCTAAGTGATGCTGAAAGTGTGAACCAATGTCAACAGGTTTTTATGTGTAGAAACTTACGGCTTCATTTCCAGACCTGTACAAATGGAAAATGAGCCATGTGAAGGGTGTAAGTGGTTGCCATATTTTTAAGTCATGTGACATATTGTCTCTCATCGCACTGTATGTTAACCGTTACTTACATACAGTATATGCCTTAACAACAAACGTTTTTGAAATCTCTTGTTTCAAATTGCTTGTACAACAACAAGAATTCTGCAGAATGGCAGTGCTGGCAAAATATATGTTTTAGTAATTATCTCTTGGTAAATGTATTGGCATATCTGTTGATATTCATACTAGGAGGAAATATAATTGATATTGTCCGATCTTACAGCTTGCATTTAGATGTACGAGTGAACCATTTGTCTTATGCAGGCTGTGCAACTGCTGTAATTGCGTATTGTCATGTTCCCACTACATATGCAGTGAAGCTGTGTTATTATAAAGAAAACATAAAGAAACTTTTCACACTAATATGCTCCAAATTGTTTATAGTACTTTCTTATAAATGACAGCCATATGCTGTAAACCCCTGATACTCTGGTTCTTGTAAATGTTAACTTCTGTCTAGTAGGGAAGCAGCAGTGAGCATAAGAGCTCATAAGGACCCATGCTTGACTCCTGTGTCTGTTGTAGTAAGAGTTAATGTCCCATGGAGAACTGTGTTGTGTAAGGTTTGAGTTAAAAATGTAACCTTGTAAATAGAGAGTGTTCATTTTCCACTGAGCAGTTATTTCTGCTATGATACAGAATAATTCTAGTATTTTTTTTTTTCTAAATAATTTGAAAGAAATTATTCATATTTACATATCATAACAAAATATACTACACACCCCTAAATACCCACAAAAACTTTGTCATATTTTTAACCAAACTTGGCCAGCATGATTTTTTGTAAAACTGAGTCACTTTAAAAAATGACTATGTTTCGGTAAATATACCAGTATTATGAATTAGTATTCAGTGGGTATTACTGTCAGATGTCAAGAAGTGAGTGACATGGTTTGATTTCAGATGATGTTGTTGTTGTTGTGCCCCCTCCACCTAAAATCTCTCGTCCATGTACACCACCTCCACCTGCAATATCAAGTGGCGAGAGTCCAGTAGCACCTGTCAGTTCAAAGTCTGACCAGTCATTGTCCATAGAAGAAACAAACAAGTTAAGGGCTCGACTTGGATTGAAGCCACTTCGCATTGAAGACATTCCAGCATTTAAGGAAGATGGCTCAGAAGTTAAAAAGGAGGTTGACAAAGAAGGTGGTACTGACATGGGAGAATTTGTTCACAAACCAGCTGGTAAGTTCTCTACTTCTGCCACAGAAATGGACCTGTTTGCACACAGCGTGCAGTAAATATGTTAGAAAATTAATTTTGTGTTTTATTACCGCAGAAAATCTCTCCCAGAAAGCTCATACTGAAAAAGTGAAGCAGAGATTAGTGGAACATAAAGAAAAGAGGCAGATTGAGACAAAATTAGCTCATGTTAAACCACTGGGAGAATCAGATGAAGATGATGACTCATCTCAAGCTTGGGTGGTTCGCAGCCGCAGACTGCAAGAAGAAAGGGTGCAGGCTGAGAAACGGGTTAGAATAGTTTATTTTCATGTTATTTTGTCTGTAACTAAATTTAATACCGTATGTTTCAGTCACACAGTGATTACTGTTGAAATCCTTTCATTCTTAGTACTTGCTACATGTTCTGGTACTGTGGTACCATCCTGAGATAAAATATTTCTCTTCTTCTCATAAACTAATCTAAATGCAGTGTATTGTGGTCAGTGTTAACCTTTATTGTATGAGATGTAAAAGGAAATGATATTGTTTTTGTACCAATATTTTCCTGGCCAAGGAATTTAAACTTCTGCACTTCACTTAAGATAATATGAGTATACCATTATAAAGTGATGCATTTTTCTTTGTACTTTTGTGGTTTTTATAACTTAGCAAATGAATTATAATGGAGAATTTTGTTTCCACAGGCCAAAGCCCTTGAGGAATTAGATGCAGAGTTTGGTGTAGGTGACCTAGTGGAAGATGAGATGAGAAATGAACGCAGAGTAGCATATTCATCACGAGACTTGAGAGGCCTCAGAGTGGAACATGCAGTTGTGAGTATTATGTTTATGCAGTTGTTTCTTTTATCCTTTTGTGAAGTGTCAGCTTGTTTCTGTTGCAGAAGCTTGCAACATTGACACAAAGTTGAAAAACTTGAGAGTAATATCCAAAATTTCAAATACCTCATGCATTTTCATCTTGTAAGACAAAGAGTGTGAAATACTGTGTCAAAATTTAGCTATATTTAGTGTTACTGACTTCATAAACTTGTCCATCATTCAAAGGATATTATTGTATCTGACAGCTGTTTCTAGTCATTTTTCATCTGCTTGTTTATAAAACTATGACATGCAGTTAGCATGTTTGTTAGATGTAACACTGTTCTTGTAGCTGAAGGGGAGCATTTCCAGCATCTCTTTATGTGTTAAAAAGAATATTATGTGCAGTACATTAAACTAGACATTTGGACCCTGACTCAAAGGCAGGTTGGAATGGCGGCAACACTGCTGTGCCTGCTTTAATGCAAAATTGTCTGAGTGAAGTAGCAAGTTTATGTAATGGTAACTCAATTTCAATTCTAGGATGGATTCTCTGAAGGGAATACTGTGATCCTGACATTGAAAGATCAGGGAGTATTGGATGAAGGTGGTGATGTCCTTGTGAATGTAAACATGGTGGACGATGAGCGGTACAAAAAGGTAAGAGATCAGTTTTTGTGTCAAGTTACATAATTTTACTTAAATTGCATTATTGTCTATGTTTGTCTGCTCATTGAATTCTTGGTTATGAGTATTTTTGCTAGCTTGCTGTTATTCCTGTAAGTCAGCTGTGCCATAGGCCATGAAACAGAATGTTGTGTAAACATGGTATGTTGTGATCTTAACAGGAAGCATGTATTTCTTGTGACCTGGGTTCAAGTGCCTGGGGCACTAGTGGTCATATGGTTAGAGAATGATGTGTCATGAAGTGCCCAGAGATTATATACTGAAAAAATGTGTGACAAATGCCCAGAGACAAAAACTGACGTGACTGGTTTTCCCCAGCAACTTCATAGATTGTGTACAGGTTATGTCCACATCTAAATTGTACATAATCATGCTTGTCAAATCCTGAGACTTAATATCAGGTTGAGAGTAACTGAATTATTGCCTGGACTGAAGAGCTTTTTCATGTGTGTCTGATTTGTGTCATTTTTCCCCACCAGAACATTGAAAAGAAGAAACAGAAGCCAAACTTACATGGTTATGATGTGTACAGAGAAGGTGATGAGTTTGAAGACAGACCAACAGTTCTGAGTAAATATGATGAGGAAATAGAGGGAGAAAAGGTGTCAAGCTTTACGCTGGGTGAGGAGGTGTCAGAGGCAGCACAGCGGAAGAAGCTACAGGGTGTGAGAGAAAAACTTCATGGAAAGACACTTGTCTCTCTAGATCTGCCAGCACCTCAGTTGGCTGCAGACTATTATACAGAAGAAGAAATGTCTGTTAAATTCAAGAAACCCAAAAAAAAGGTATGTATAATTTGGTAGAGGAAGACCAAAAGTATTTGAAGACAAACTTTGTACTTGGTCCACAGTGAATGTCATGTGAACTACCATGAAGTTGAACCTGAGCCATAGTTTAGAAGTTATGATCTAACCACTTCTTGACCCTGCTAGACCTTACGTTAGAATTTATAACTTTTACAGATTTCAGTGAGAAAACCATAGACATGTGAGATATTCTAGAACTATTGCCCTTTTTGTCTGTTGACTTGGTTTCATGAATAGTACTGCTACATCAGTTTGTAGCATTTTACTGTCTGAGGATAAAATTATGAAGAGTTTGTCAAAATGTAATTCCTGAGAGATTAGTTGCATAATTACACAGATTCATATAATTTGACATACAACTGCTGACCTACAGAACTCTAAGTGTGTTTTGAATGTAGAGTGTGCCATTAGAGTGTGTTCACCAGGTGCGGAAGATGCGGCGTAAACCTTTGAAGGCTGAAGATATAGAACCTGACACCAATTGGGCACGTGATTTTGGATCTCGCTTGTCTAGAGGAAGTCGACATGTTGCAGGCGGTGATTCCAATGAAAACGAGTATGTTAAAGTGAAACAAGAAGTTATTGATGGCGATGATGCTATGGAAACAGATGATGTTCCAAGTAAGTACAGTTTTGTCAAATTATTTGTAGTTTTGGAAGTTTAATGTGACAGAATAGTTGGTATAATGATAAAATTGGTTGGCATATGAAGCTGATCACTCATTCCTTGTCAGTGAATGCTAATGGCCTTGTGTATAGTTTGATGTATACGTGAAGCTTGGAGTACAAGGACTGAACCAGGTAAAGAAGCCTATTATCTTAACCTTTAGTGTGTGGCTTTTTAAACCTCGCATTTATGCTTTGGCCAGATAACTGTTCAGTTTGATCCCCATTGTGGGACATTGTTTTCCCATATAGATAAAAAGGATGTACCTGCAATGGGACAGACTGTCCTGTTTATTTGTTAAAGGTTATTTAACAATAGGCCATGAAAACACACAGGGAAGTGGAGGTGTAGCTCCTCATTCTTATCCTCATTACCAGACAGCAGTCAGTGGTCAGCTTCATGCCTAGTCACATTCCTTACCAGGAAAGAGCCGTAGCAACCAGTTGTTCAGAAGGCTAGATCGGCCCTACATAGTATGGAGTGTCAAATGTAGTGAAATATCTGCTGTGATGGAAATCAGACACCAGTTTGCCTGGTTTTCCAGCCTGTTGTGTGTTACTATATTGACTTGGTTATGCCATCTCCTAGAGGAAATTTTATTTTCAGTTATTACTAATGATCCAGAGGAGGTTTCGTCCAACATCAAAATAGAGCCTGAGGAAAGCGAACTGGAACTGCAGATAGCTCTGAAGAAGGCACGGAAACTGAAGCTGCAGGAGGCTGTTACAGAATCCAAAAACAGCATAGAGAAGGTACATAATCTGACAGAATTTTTGTAGTCCTTGATCACTGATGTCAGGCTGTTACCCTATCTAGTTTGTTATAAACTAGATAGGGTAACAGCCTGACATTTAAGTTGTGTGTGTGTGTGTGTGTGTGTGTGTGTGTGTGTGTGTGTGTGTGTGTGTGTGAGAGAGAGAGAGAGAGATTATGATGATGATGATGATGAACTGTAATGTGATAAAAAGAGCTTCATGTCACCACCGAAATTCTCTCTCTACAAGCAGTTTTCTGCACTTGCTAGCTCTTGAGAAGGTATGATTTAGTCAACTTGAAATCCTATATATATAGTACTACTAGGAATCTAATGTTGTGGTCCAAGAACCGCAAAACCCTGTGGTGTTGTGAGCCAACAAAGGCAACATGCAGTGTGCAGCTAAACAGTGAAAATACATAAAGGTGTTGCCGAGGACATGCAAAGTAATGATGTCCGTTTAAATTCCTGTCTTTTTCATTGTACACCAGGCATTTAATTTTGGCACAGGAGGGTTTAAATGTGTGAAGATGGGTAAGTTAGTGCATATGAAACTACACAGTTGTACAATCGCATGCACACACACAAGCACCACTGTATTTGTAAATTTCAGGATTTTTTTAGTGTCTCTGGATGATATCATATTATCATGTACAGTGGTTTTACAAATTTTTTGTCTTGTGTGCAAGCAGGATGGTGTCCATATTCATTACAAGCAGCAAGGAATTAAGGCTTTAATTTTATTTGAAAGATTTTGATTTATAGCAGTAGAATTTAACTCTTTTATGATACGCTTGCTTGTTTCCTCCCATTAGGTGGCAAAATCTATATTGGAAAGAAACTCAGAGGGAGACTTAGAAGGTGGTTCCATTGTACTGAATGCCACAGCGGAATTCTGTCGTACGCTGGGTGACATCCCCACTTACGGTCTGGCAGGCAATAGAGATGAGGATGCTCAAGAATTACTTGTAAGTGTTTGATAAACAAGTGCATACAGCCAACCATGAACAGATAAATGCTTGGTATGGAATCCTTGATTTTGCACGTGTCAAACTAATCCATTTCTTACCCAGACTAAAGTTCATGCGTTTGATAAAACTGCAGCCGAATTTGTAACGTTTTAATTACATTTAAGTGTCATGATAATGGAAACATCATTTACTTATGAGCTAGCAGTCATTGTAGTGACCAGTCAATGAGCTGGATGGTCTACAGTTCATACTTTGGAAGGAGTAAGCTAATTTTTCCTTCTCCAAAATATTCAGATCATGTCTGGGGCTCATCCAGCCTCGTGGGTTTTGGGGTTCCTATTTGCGGGTAAAATGGCTGGGTCATGAAATCTACCACATGTTGATGTTAAGAATGAGTGGAGCTGTACCTCTTCTCCCCCTCTATGCATTGGTGACATGGACAGGGATGTTACCCTATTTTTGTGTTTAATTGGCTCTTGAAAGATTCTGCAGAAGTTCCTGTAAGTGACAGCATGCATCCTTTATATAATTAGAATGGGAGAGTAGCTCCTTCTTTGCCTCTTTGTCAGTTTTCCCTCCTAAGTGAATAGGGTAAGAGAGGGAAGGTGACATTGTGAAATGTTGTGTGATTTCATGTGTTAAGGTATGCTGGATAATGCTTCAACACCAGGTTCTGTATGGGTAATTGAAACAAGCATGGAAATGGTTCAGAACATGACATCTGAAATTAACAGACTGTGAAGTTCTTTTAATTTTTCATTAAAAAATTCACTCTGTATTCTTCCGTTCAATACAAAGCTAGGTTGACAGTTGTGTATTCTATATATGTAGAACACTTTTTTTAAACTGTGTATAACATAACATTATATTAAAAAAGGAGAGATGACATGTATTTTACTTTTTATCATGATTATTTTATCTGCTGAAGGAATGGGAGTCCTCTTCCAATGTTATTTGTTTCTAACAAAACTGAGACAACACACCAATGACACAGTATTGTATATTTTACAAAATTTGTTTGAAGACAACTCATGCAGTTTTTTATTTGGTGATTGGTAGGTAAAAAGTTAGTGTTCTTAGGGTTACTGGTAGTAAGGACCCCTTCTGCAGTCATTAGGTGATTTTGTACTGGTAATTTGTGTACTCTGCATATCTTACATGACCTACTTTAATTGCAGGATTTTGAGAGAGAAATGATTGAAGAGAAGAAACGTCAAGAAGAAGAGGGCAAACGTGGAGCCTGGAATGAAGTTGAAATTGGTGAGTATCATATCCATGTATGCCTATCTGTCCATGTGTGTGTGCATATGTAATGAATTCTGATTAAAAGACTGACATGCTGTGTCCTTGCAAGCTACACACTGAGACCAGTAATGTAATATTATAAAGGTAATATATACTGCCTCTGCATTAGCTATCTGTTCATTGATTGTTGCAGATGAGACACCAGTCGATGTGCTACCTGTTGAAGTACCAATCTTGGATGTGGAACCTGATGTAGGTGTAGGAGTTGCAGGTGCTCTGCGCTTGGCGGTCAGCAAGGGCTACCTGGAGCGTGAAGATATGAATAAGCCATCTGCTTCACGTTTTGCACACCTCCAGGCTCAGAACTATTCCATTGAGGATAAGACACACATGTGAGTACTGACACCTCACTTACATTTGTGAAAGTGTGTATAAACTGATGAGAAAGAAGCAAGGAAAGAAAGAATGCACTGGTTGGGCACACACACAACTGCATTGGGATATAACGTTCCTTTGTTCTGCTGGTGTACTGTCAGTGCTGCAAGTATGGTGTAGTGAAGTATTGTGTGATATGAAGCATGAAATGAAAGACTGGGGAAAACCCTTTACTTTAGGAAGTATCCATTTGGCTACCTTTGGTAAGGGTCTGCTGAGTTCAGTGTGTAACATGTAGCATTGCTTGTGGTTTTTCAGAGATGATGATAAGTTTGGACGTCGTGAACGCTACAGTGGCCCAACCTCAGAATTCAGAGAGAAGGAAGGCTATAAACCAAATGTTAAACTTGACTATATAGATGATGATGGACGTGTACTTAATGCCAAAGAGGCTTTCAGGTGGGCACTGATTGGGCTTGTTAATCTTTAATGTTATTAACATACGGAAAGGTAGGTTAGCCATTATTTGGTCATTCCTGAAGCTGGGACTTAATTCTGAATAACTAGTGAAGTTGTGACATGTAGGATTACTAAGTTTCTGGACTTTGCCCATCATCTTACAGTGGAAATAAGAACATGGTGTTTTAAGAACCGAAACTCTTCCTTTCTACTTGTGTAAGGATAGGAAGGAATCTGCAGAGTTGGTCTTGGACAGAAAGAGCTGCTCTGAATCACTGGGTCCAGTGGTCAGTCAGACCAATTTGGATTAGGTGCCTCCTCACCCTCACATTATATTTTACAGTACACAACACAATGCCAGTGACTGTAATGCTGTTTGGATTTCTATTTCAGATATCTGTCTCATAAATTCCATGGAAAGGGACCTGGGAAAAATAAAGTGGAGAAAAGAATGAAGAAAAATGAACAGGAAGGAGTGAGTATCACTAAGTAGTTGGTCAGTGTTTCTAAATATTTCACTAGGTAGTAAATTTTAGTTAATGAAAAATGTTGCAGAATGTTCTGTGGCAGAAGAAAATGTAGCCAAATTCTGTCAGGTAGGCTGGGCTTTGTGACCATAATGCTACAGATACTTGAGACAGTGTTGTGTTCATGTTGTGCTCTCACCATGCATGGTACCAGTTACTTTATTCTAGTGTGAGATGAGTTCTTGTTATGAAAAATATTGTTACATTCATTTCAGTTAATGAAACAGATGAGCTCCACAGACACTCCGCTAGGAACGCTTAGCCTTTTACAGCATAAGCAGAAAGAAACACAGTCCGCATATGTCGTCCTTAGTGGTAGTAAACAAATGTGAGTATTCTTGTTCTCTCCATTTATTCATTTGCTCAAAGAATAACTGTTCCAAACTAAAAGAACTGCGTTATTTGCTGTTCTGTGGCATGTAATACCATGTAGTTCAGTAGGTAAGTACCAATGTTTGGAGGAATGTGCTTACCCTCATATAAGTACTTTAACTTCAGAACAGGGGTGTTTTTATCTTGAAATTGCAAGTGACAAATTCGTAGCACTCAATTGCCAGCCATGCACATTGGTAATAAGAAAATAGTGTGGACACACAGATTGAACAGGAGCCAGAATAGCATAGTCAGTATAGCAGATAGGCTACCGGTATGAATACCGGGAGAGGCAAGAGGCTTCTGTCTTCTCCAAAACATCCACACTGTCACTGGGGCCCACCCAACCTCTTATTCAATGGTTACCAGAGTACTTGCCTGGGAGTAAAGCAGCTGGGGTGCAAAATTAACCACTCGCCTCATCTGGTGCCAAGGATAGGAATGACTGGAGTTATACCCCTACTCCCACTATATGCTTTCATGGTGTGGACAGTATGTCCCAGTAAATAGCAACATGTTATGGAAAAAAGATCATAAAACTAATTTTTTTTAACTATTATTGCAGATGGCGGTGATCACATTACCACAAAATAAATGTCTGATGTCCTAAGTTCTCAGATGTTACTAATAAATTTATTTTTTAGATACAGAATATGAAATTAACTCCCAGAAAAAAAGTGTGATGCAAGATTTTTTTGTCTTCTGTTTGCCATGTACTTCAGTACATTTTCTTTCTTTTTCAGGGCAACCATCTCAAAAACAAAGTTGTAAGTTATGAAGTATATGAACCAGCACCAAGCTGTGTCACTACAGTGAAGCATGAATCTTATATTTTGTTTCTGTCTAGAACATCATGCTTTATTTTTAAATAAAAATAGAACCAAACAATATTGCAGCTACTGATAATGCTGCTGAGAACTAGAGGCACAGCACAGAACTTAATGTGTGTGTGAACAACAGTACAAAGGCTTCTTATGTAACCTGTTTGAATCTGGAAGTTATAATAGCTGAAACGAACAACTTGTTGTGGTAGTTATTTATGTTCAAGGTCATGCATTTCAGGAGCAACCTCTGAGCTAATTTGGGCACTTACTAATTTCATTGTGGCCTTTGTATATGAAATCTCATATATTCCCATGTCAACTTATGCAGTAACAGTATGCAGAAATTGTTAATTCTATCTAAACACATTTATTTTGTAAGCCAGTGCGCAGTATTTCATCTGTTCAATTTTAACGCTTCTGGTACTATTTGTTTAAAAGTGACCTGGAAATGGGCATGTGTTAAAATATTCTCATTTACATAATGATTTGAACAAAAATAAAAATAAAGCATCTGAAATGGTGGTGTAAGTAATTTGAATTATATGGTAGAGTTGAGTGTCCTGTTGTGTTTTGAGTCTTCACTTACAAATGGTACAGAACCAAATGGCAAGACAGCGGTATCCGTGCACCTGACCCAACAGCTGTGTTCCTGAGCATAATCACATTACATAGCAATGATAAAGAGGTTAGTTACCCTTCGTCGAAATACATTTTTTAAGCTCTTAACAGTTCTTTGAGACAATTTTATAATTCTGTATACCTAACTAAACCTTGGAACTTAAAAAACAGTTCATACAAAATATGCCCAAGTCAGAGCTACACGTATTTCTTCATGAACATGAAAGGAATGTGCTGTATTTGTTAAGGTAGAATAGTCACATGTTTTGACTGGGTGCATGAAAAGTACGTTGCTGCTCGGCCTGTGTGTTGTTGCAAGGTTACCAAAGACTGCAACATGAATTTTCTGTGCTCTCGTCTGTGCCTGCACTATGGAAATTGTTTTGGTTTTAACTTTCCAACACAAAGTGTCTAAACCTGCTTGTTGTTTTTGATGGTCAGTATTATCCATCCTTACCGGTAATACCTGTAGGTTATTAATTTTTGGCAAATGGAATTCAAATGAACTTACCAAAGAATTTGAAAGATCCTGCTTCCTTATTGGTCACTGTTGTGTGGTAATAAAATAATTCACATGGTATGATATTCATATGTGTAGGGTCTTTAGAAAAAGGCGTAATAATTATTAATTTTATAATGTTCTTAAAAGTTGAGGGAACTGCTTAACATTGGATTTCAGACACCACCAGTGGAGCACCATGTTTCAAAAAGTTGCAATTTGTATTTCCTCATAGGCAGATAATGGACATCAATTTGATCACCATACTGCATTACCCCTCTTAACTAATCCTGGCAAATTTAAACCACTAATTTGTTGATCTTCCACTTTAATGAGTGGAAATAGAATATTTAAATCAGATCACTGACAAACATTATTTTAGTCACCTCTCACAATATCACATTAACAGCTAGTTGCAAGTGATAGTTATATTTGTTGTGGATGAACTGGTTTTGGTATTGAAGTTAAAAACATCATAACTTGATGCTGCAGTACACAGTTGTTCACATGTGGAACTAGGCCATCAAGAAATTTGGTTGTGTGAGTCTGTGAGCCCTTCTGGATATTATAGCAAAGAGAGAGAGTCTTACCAAAGCAAGGAATAAAACTTAGACCATTAAAGCCCTTGACCTGTCAGTGTACCAACTGGGCTATTCTTGCTAATAATGGAAATATATCCCATCACAAGTTTCTTCTTCGGACTGATTCATCCACTTTCTTTCTGCTCATGACAACTGCAACATGAACTGCAATAAGAATATTCTGTGAGTAATTTCACCACTGACATGTGAGGTAATTCTAACCCATACCCTGGTACTACAAATGTACAGTGGTAAATAGTGTCACTCCATCAAAACATAGTGTGAATAAAGTACAATAAACTGGCTACTATATTAAAAGTAGCTACATTGCTTTCTTGGATACTGTATACCTTGAAATGACAATGACTTTACAAGACGCATGGTGCTTTTGATGCTTATTCAGAAGAAAGAAATACATAGTCAAGAATTTAAAGTTAAGATACAGTTCATAATCTGTTGTCATTATCAGAACTAAGCAGTATGCATTCATTTATCTTCTACAATATGTTTGGGCTGTTTGTGTCAGCCATCATCAGTAGAATCATGCTAACAGGAATGGAAAAGTACACTTAGGTAGAGGCCTTTCTTTCACAGTAAAAATGATGAAAAAAACAAACTATTACTCCCCATAAATGAATAATATTGAGACACAGAGTGTTAGTTAAAATTGTTTGAAATACAATTACTGCGCTGGCAGGAGGGGGGGGGGGCCCTTGCTGGGTGCAATGAAGTGGGGAGGGGGGGGGGTTTGCTTGCAACTGCAGGTGACAAGGTCAGTTGTACTCACAGATCATCTAGTTTTTGTACGTGCGTAGGGAAGACGACCAGACCAAACATGGCGCTGCATTAGTGACTCACTCCTAGCATACCTCTTGAAAATTCCACCAGCCAGAACCCATGCACTGCACTATAGTACCTTTTCCAGGAGCGGTTTGCAGCCGTAGGACCCCGCCAGGTCAGTAGCTATCAAGGCAGGTGAGGAGGAGGCCCTTACACAATGTCTTATGCTTAGGGGTTTTTTTTTTTTAATGTAAGAAGACGATTTGGTGTTCCAAATGGGTTGCAGCTGCTCTGTTTCACTAATGAAAAAAATCCACATGGAATAAATCTGGAGGCGATTGCTTGACATTTTTTGAGAAGTCTGAACTCGATATAACAGCAGATTCCCACTAAAAGCAGCTCGTGATAAAGCCGCTGCGTGGCACGGAGAAACATTGGTCCCCGAGGCTGGTAGCATCAGTGGTGCACTGACCATGTTGCTTGTAGAAATGTGTCCATTAGAACCAATGGATCTCTGTCTTACGCAGTGCTGCTAAAAACCGCTGGTGGAAAAGGAGCCGTGCGTGTTCACCTACAACTAGATGATATGTTACATCTGCAGTGATACACAAGCAGTGTATAACAGTGTAGATATTGTACGTTATGTATTGCTGTACAACCACGGATAACCGTGCCACTTGATGATGATGGACATTTTGGGCCCGATGGCCCTGCTTCCCAGCCAAGGTAAGAAATTGCCTCTTGTCAGTCAAGATATGTTGCCTTATGTGCTATAATCGCTGCATATTATCGATACGGCAGTTGGAGGTGTGTGTGTGTTACCGACGCTTGGTTTTTGAAATGTTACGAAATCATAATTAATAGTAGTAATTAATTCTTACAATTTCAAGTATGTAATTGCTTTATTATGGCCGGTCCCAGTGGCTGCACAGTCTAGGGTGTAGGTCTGCGGCTGCTCACCTGCTGAGATTGTGGGTTCAAATCCCACCGTGGCATGGATGTCCATCTGTTGTCAGGTAGGAGTCTCTGCAACGAGCTAATCACTCATCCAGAGCACAGATTAATACCTAGTACAGACTGGAAATTCCGTGGAAATGTAAAATTAGAGCGCCTTCAGTTACTCCGTCCCAGCTGCTTGTAACGCCCCAAGCTGTTGTTTCTAGAGGTCCACTGAAGTTTCATCAAGGTGGAAACCAAAGTTTACCAGAAGTCATGTGTTGGTATAAGTCAGAATTCCATAAACCTGTACAACACGTTTATTCACATGTGTCAAAAGTAAAACATTTACATATTCGAAACTGTAATACTACTCATAATTGCATTATGATTTCATAACATTCCGGAAATCTGAAAGACATAAACACACATACACCTCAATCTGCCATATGGATAATGCGGTGTATATAGTAAACAAAACCAGGTACTTTTCTGTGATATTATGCCAAACAGTAAATAATAGCTTGGCTCTTGTTCATTACTCCAGTCGCAAGCAGGTAATCATAATTCGTGGTGGTACCGTGTGGAATTTTTAATGTTTGACCTTCATGTTGTCACAAAACTCCGGATAATACGTGTTGAGGGACATGGTGTCATATCACAGAATAGACATCTGACCTAGACTGCTGCAACAAGCTAAAAATTTGCTAAGATATCTTCAGCTTCCTCAAAGAAAATGCATGCAGTAGTCACACTGAACCCACCTGACCCTCCTGCTCCTTTCTCATTTCATTTTGAGTAGCAGGCTGATTAAAGGCATCACTTATACAAATATAATAACTGTAACAGTAACATTTGCATAAATTTCAGTGCATTGGTCTTGCGGGTACTCTGTGTGCACCTCCGAGACCACAGCCTAATTGATGTTAAATAACGTTATGTATTCTAGCCAGGGGTTTTGTACATGGATAAATACCTAATATCTTTGCACTTTTGCATTATTTTCCTGCAGAATAGGCACTGGGGGGGGGGGGGGTTTTGTTCTTATATGGGGGGTTCTTTTCTTCTTCCTTTAAAACAGGATATCGGAAAAGAGAATCTCCTTGACCCCCCATAAAAAGGGTTTTCTCTTAAACTTGTTTGGTGATTAT
>Ga0123354_10004614_pt1 | contig 19589 bp, 9 predicted proteins | sample TergutLab28metaG_2_FD_97872 | JGI IMG/M metagenome (GOLD analysis project Ga0123354, IMG submission 97872) | Labiotermes labralis P4 segment gut microbial communities from Petit-Saut dam, French Guiana - Lab288 P4 | ecosystem: Host-associated > Arthropoda: Insects > Digestive system > Gut ...
CTGTAGGTGATGTGCAGAGCGTGTGGTATACTGGTTGGAACAAGCTGTAGGTGATGTGCAGAGCGTGTGATATAGTGGTTGGAACAAGCTGTAGGTGATGTGCAGAGCGTGTGATATAGTGGTTGGAACAAGCTGTAGGTGATGTGCAGAGCGTGTGGTATACTGGTTGGAACAAGCTGTAGGTGATGTGCAGACGGTGTGGTATAATCACACCGTCAGCACATCTACATTTAGTGAATAAAACACATCATAAACAGTGAAGTACGGTGCAACATGCAACACATTACATTGCTGCTACTTGGTTCTGCTATCCTTTATATCGCACTCCCCCCCCCCCCCGTGCTAGCATAAGGTACCCTGGTGCGAATAATCGAACCTAGGCTCTTACATATACAAGGGAGTGATGGTGGTGCTCACCAGACTGCAGTGTCTGACATATTTTGTGTGCAGGTCCCTCAGGTCAGCTTGATCTGTGAATTGCAAGTTTGCATAACTGTGAGTTGGGGCCTTTTACTTCTGGGCCGAAAGACAAAGCGCTTATGTGTTGCAATTAAAAGAGTTTTAAAAATTAAAGTAGTTAATAACAGAAATTACGTTTTACAATGCTCTGGTTGTCATAAGTTTTTTTTTTTGAAGCGAAGTGTGAAAAATTGTAGATGAGGGAGGAGACTAACGAGATTTTTAAAATCTAACTTTATAATAATTAAAAAAGGAAGAGATTAAAAGTGTGAGCGACGTAAATATCGAAATTTAACGTTCCAGAGGATGAAAAAATAAACCAGTAGAATAAGTGGCATATGTTAAAAGAAAGAGGACATTTTCGAGTGTAATGTAAATAGAACACTATTAACCACGATGGAAATTTAGGTGTGGGAAGGTATTGTGACACACGCAAGCTTCAGAATATTTCAGTCTCTAGAGATTACAAATTTATAATTACAGATTTTTATAGTGTAATTAGAGCTCTGGCCCGCCAAACTTGCAAGCCAGAACTTGAAGCATTCGCACCTTCACCATATTTGCATCCTTTCTTACAGTCGCGCGTCTTATTTAAATTTGTGGTTACGTTATGATGTTGTCATGAGTGGTAACTTTAATTTAATGTAGATAAAATTATTCCTACCAAACCAGTTGGATAATATAGTAAAACAATTGAATTATTTTGTAGAGGTAGCTGCTTTGAATCTTGGCGTGTGTTGTGGTGGTTGAGATTTTTGTGATTTTTGGTACCTCCTCCAGATAAGTGCCGACATGCTATCACGAATCGGTTGCGAACGCTTTCTTCCACATCCTTTCCAGTTTTATATTCGCTGACCATCTTGTCATTCGACTCTATTATATTTTTAGCTACTATCAGCTTATCTAATGGACAGTAAATTCATTCATTCACTCATTCGTTCATTCAATTATTCATTCATTAATCCACAAATTATCCACTGTAAATTGTTTTTTTTCTTGACCCAAACACTAAGTTGATGCACATGTCACATGATCCTGTTCCTAGTCTCCTCTCCATGGACAATACATAGATATATCAACAGAGTCCTCTCCCAACTTGTGCACCGACGGCCACCTACAGGTGTGATGATACCAGATGCTGTATAAAACAATTCTGACCTCTGGATGATTAGTACACAGTGCTCGAAACATGTAGAGGCATATAATAAACTTATTATAAAACAAGAATTTGTGCGTTAAGTTGTTTAATTACTAATATTAGTAGGAGTGTTAACTAATTACTGCCACCACATTCTGTGCCTCCTATATATTTCGCTTGGCTGCATAGTTCAAGAAGATGTAATGTTATGAAATTTGTCATTACTGTCGTGTGAATTATCGGTAGTGCAATTTCCACCTACGAAGTTTCACAGTCTTTAATTGGCATTATTCCTTCGTTTTTGGCGCAACAGCCCCCAGTGTGCCATGGCCTCCTCATTCACGAGGGTTCTAGATCACACATAACGACGCACCACAGTCGGTAGGACTCCTCTGGACGAGTGATCAGCACGTCGCAGAGACCTCTACCTGACAACACTCATAGACAAACATCCATACCCCCGGTGGGTTTCGAATCCACAATCTCAGCGGTCAAGCGGCCACTGACCTACGACTTAGACCGCGCGGCCACTGAGACCGGCAATTGGTATTATTAACGGCTTGCAAATCGACAACCCTGGATAGTGCATAACGAGGAATTTTGTATTTTCCCTCTTTATCATAGAATTAGTAAGATGATTAAACCTAGGGGCTTAGATTTGCTGGGCCGATGGCTAGGGTGAGAGGAGCTAGGTACTGCTCACTTGGATTTTCGGCAAGGTGATGGAAGGATAGGATTGAGATGAAACATGGGGGAAATGGGTTTTGAGAGCGTGAAGGGAATGGGATTGTGCCGGTGCCGCGAGGGCGTCGTATCGAATGGCGTGACTGTAATTAACGCTGCTGAAGGTGCGGGTTTTACTGATGCGTTGTTGTGTAAATGCAAGGTAGACATACGCGACAGTCTTTATTGGCACGTCTGGTCTTTGATTTGATGTCTTCACAGTAGTGCTGGCGAATATTGCAGCCTCCTGGCAGACTGTAATTTTTATCTGTATGTCGTCTTAGATTTGCATGTGTAGTGTTATGGCAATGCATCTTTCCTCGACAGTTACTGGGAGGGGACACGCAACGAGTAGATATTACTAAAATTAAAGACTTTTTTAATTCTGTTAATTCTGTAGATCTGGAGAAACTGGAACAAAGTTTGAATCAAACGTATTATCATTTTGAGACGGCTTATTTTGCAGTAAGAAGTAACTATATTATATCGTTGAACTTATATACTGATGTTAACAATGGCTGCATTAAGTCTTAAGTTGAGGCATCCCTGTTGTGTATGTAGCAATGAAGTAAAAGGGCAAAGTAAGTCAAAACACGACTAATTAGTTGTTCTTCAGACCCAAAGAATTAACATAATTAAAAAGGTCTTTAATTTTCGCAATATCTATTCATTACCTGTCCCCTCCCAGTAACTTTCGAGGAAAGATGCATTGCCATAACATTTCACATGCAAATCGAAGACGACAAACTTAAGTCAAAACACAACTAATTAGTTGTGTTTTGACTTAACTTTGCCCTTTTACTTCATGGCTGCTTTTGGTTTAAAATTATATAAATTTCAGGTGTCACTCCCTGATCATGGCTGTTGACCGGCGAAACATGTGGGAGCGAATATCATATGCATGTAACTTACAGGCTTTGTGTGTGTCAATAGTTGGTATTTTCAATAGTAAGAAATGTAAAACAATGTTTACTTATGGAAAAAATAAGATATTATAAAAAGTGAGGTGTCACTGTGTCTAGGTTAGTGTGTAGAATTTTGTATTACCAATTTAAAGGGAGGAAAATTAAGCATTGCCTCCGTACATTTAGTGTCCATTCTATTCACGCTTTACACAATAAGCCACATAAGCGAAGCGTCAAACTCAAGTGTAGTATGAAATAATATGAAATGCCATCTTGATGCAACAAGGTAATTTTATTGATGTATTCTTAGCTCTACATGTTTCGGACGCATATGCCCATCATCAGGAGCATTAGATGTTGAGTTGGAGCGTGTGGTTTTCTGCACCGAGTTTTAGGATGGGTGGTGGTCTTGAGAGCCGCTGCCTAGGCCGTGTGTACGGTGCGGACGGCACCATCCGCACCGTACACACGGCCTAGGCAGCGGCTCTCAAGACCACCACCCATCCTAAAACTCGGTGCAGAAAACCGTATGCTGCAACTCAACATCTAATGCCCATGATGATGGGCGTATGTACCCGAAACATGTCGAGCTAAGAATACATCAATAAAATTACCTAGTTGCATCAAGCTGGCATTTCACATTATTTCATGAAGAAGATGCACGGTCAAACAACCCACAAGTGTAGTTTATGCGTGTTTTGAATAAAGCATTGCTTCTCCGCCATGCTTCTTCAGAGGAACACGTTCATTGGCTTAAGCAGTGTAGTCACGCATGTTAAAATACCTCTGGTGCAGTACAAGCAAAATTAACAAATTTTGTACTTAGTTGACCATAAGCTATATTTAATTCCTTAAATTTTATGTGTCAGCTAGGGGTTGGGCCAGCTGTGCTGCCATTCGGAAAGCAACTAATACATTTTTGGATGTTGGTACTGATCTTGCGGTGGTTAACTTAGGAGGGAAGTGATCTTGCGGTGGTTAACTTAGGAGGTGAAGTGATCTTACAGTGGTTAACTAAGGAGGTGAAGTGATCTTGCGTTGGTTAACTTAGGAGATGAAGTAATCTTGCGGTGGTTAACTTAGGAGGTAAAGTGATCTTGCGGTTGTTAAGTTAGGAGGTGAAATGATCGTGGGGTGTTTAGGTTAGGAGGTGAAGGATCATCGTACGGTGTGTTAGTACTCAGCACACTTGTGTTTAAAAGGGTGTTCTCTCTGAAGATGGCCGCTTCGTGGTTGGAATATTTCGGACGTGTACTAACGGTTCTATTCAGTAGACGCCTATACCAGTGTTGTGTTTGATATTTTATGTTCTTTGCCAATTTAAGTGCAGTATTAGCATTTCTTCAATTTACCTTTGAATGAGGGTAATACATGGGTATATTTAGAGGTCTCTTTATTGGTGCTTTTGTGTATTGCTGTAAGTGGATAAGTGATGTAAGTACAAGGTTGAAGAAATCCAACAAGACGCAACAGTATGCAGATATTTATTTACTGCTAAATTACTCTACACGTTTCGGACGTCCTTCGCGCCCATCATCAGGAGTACATAAAACTGTAGCTGCAGCCTCTGGTAGAGATCACACTATCTGGGGAGCAAGCTTCTTCAAACGTGACCAAATTAGTCCTTATTTGGTCACGTTTGAAGGAGCTTGTTTCCCAGATAGTATGATCTGTACCATAGGCTGCAACTACGGTCATATGTACTCCTGATGATGGGCGCGAAGGACGCACGAAACATGTAGAGTAATTTAGCAATAAATAAATATCTGCATACTGTTGCATCTTGTTGGATTTCTTCAAACTAGAACTACGATGCACGGAACCACAAATATAAAACTGATGTAAGTACAAGTCCAGCGTTACGTCAGCGTGTAATTTAACGACGTCGTCGGTTACTGTACATAATCCTGCTATGATTTTCAGTGTGCTTGTCACAAGCGTTGTAGTCTGTTTTAACGTTGGACAAGCCACATGGCGGCTAACCGGGGTTTAATTGTTAATTTACATTTATTTAAACGTGTCATTATGTAAAACGATGAAAACGTCATCCGCCTATTACGTTGTCAGAACTGAACAGTGACGCTCTTCATCCTAAATGGGCTGCAGTTGACTGACATGTCACAGACTCATTCATATGACACTCCTAAAGATTCTAATCTGTCAGTTCGTAGCCGGAATGTTGATTGTGTCTGGCAGACTCGTAGAACACACTACTTCTTGCCAGTTCGGCCCCCTCAGAGGGTTGTTTTGTTAGGGGTTGTAAAGTTTGAGATGTCTCATGTGTTGTTGGGTTGAGGTTGGAATGAGTAATTAGTGACAGGGTGGCATCTCTGCGTTTCACAGCTAGAGGCGTCTCGCCAGAACGCAGATGTATCACCGATTGTCATTCTGATGCGGACGTGACTTTGCGACGTGTTTGTAGTCTCTGACTTAACCAATACCACTGCAGCTAAGACGGTGAGCTATTTGTTATGGCTACTGTTTATGTGTGGGCCGCGTAGCTCAGTCGATATAGCGACTGACTGCTGGCTGGACGGTACGGGATCGAATACCGGTGGGGACGAGATTTTCCGCCTGTCCAGACCGGCCTTGGGGCCCACCCAGCCTCCTGTAAAATTTTTACCGGGTCTTTCCCGGGGGTAGAGGCGGCCGAGGCGTGGGGCTGGCCCCCACCCCATCTAGTACCGAGGTCTAGAAAGAGTAGAGCTATACCTCTACTCACCCTAAGGGCCTTCGTGGCCTATAAAAAGGGTGAAATGTTTATGTAGGGCGGAACTTCATATTTCGCCTTCTCAGTTACTGTGACTGTGTAATGCGTGATTTATGTTAGATCTTGTGAATGAAACCAACTTGGTGCACGATTTATTCTTAGTGTATTTCGTCAATTTTATTTTTAACCTCTACATGTTTCGGACCTCTCCAGGTCCGTCATCAGTAGGAACAACTGTATTCATGTGTCACTTGGTGTGGTATGCAGGATCCAGCCTGCATACCACACCAAGTGACTCATAAATACAGTTGTTCCTCCTGATGACGGACCTGGAGAGGTCCGAAACATGTGAAGGTTATAAATAAAATTGACAAAATATACTCAGAATATCGTGCACTAAGTTGGTTTCATTTACAAGATTATATAGAGATGCACGGTCAACAGAGCTTAAAATTTAGGTTAAAATTTGTTCAACCTGTCAAGAAATTCCTTTGTTTATTGGCACCCAAACATTTATTACCTTTTCTATATTATTCGTTCCTTCCATATTCTTACATTCAAACAACCAGTGCAATTAATAACATACAATTCATAACAAAGATTAAACTCCTACATGTTTCGGCAACCGGATGTCATCCCTGAAGAACCCACGACATTCAGGCCTGTACGCAGTGCCCTAACCGACTGGGCCACCGTTACCTAAAGGGCACTATACACTCTCAGTTAAACTGAGAGATTTTACTGTGTGATGTCATACCTGACGGAAAAACTGGGTAAACTGCGCAATTTTGACAGGCAATAGCGCAGGCTTCAGAACTGTCCTTTCCAGTCGTCTTTCACACAGAGAACTGCGCAGTTCATTGAGCGAATCCCACAGTTTCCTCAGTTTACCTGTTTTTATCCACCATAGTCACACGCACAAGAAGACACACAGAACTGACAAAAAGAAACCGACAAAACTTATGGGAAACCTGTGCTGTGCCAGAGAACATTCAGTTCAGTATTTCGTGCAGTTTTGTACACAGTAAAACTGCGCAGTTGAACTTAGGGTGTATGGGGCCCTTCAGACGGAGGACAGACGTAAACTCATTGTGTGTACCAGTCGTCACAGCGACGGCGTAAAGACTATACCAGGAATTCTATAGTGACGTGTGATCCACACTGAAGGTCCAGTTCAGCACTTCAAGATGTCTTACCATGCAAATTTCGTTTCCAGCTCTCCATCTTAATGGAATCCGTCTCGAAGCTGATGTCGGGCTGTTTGGTTTGTAACGTCCTGATGCCCTTGGTTACGAACAAGGATAGATATCAAGGAGGATAACAGATAAAATGATTAATTGCTTGATCAATCAAAGCCATACGAGGACGACCACTAATTTTCGTTCGCTGCTGCTGCTGCTTCCTTCTCCCCCCCCCCCCCCCACGTAGCGGCAGCACAAGAGGAAGCCCTTTTGAAATGTAAATTAATCACCGTAATTATCTGATTTATTTCCGAGAAAGTTTCCTAACAGAAGAGCAGAAAGCCATGTCACGGTTTAACGATCCTGTGTACCACAAACAACAGCGAGCACAAAACCTTTCAGAGAGCAACAGGAAGGCAGGAAATTGCAAGTCGGTGTTCTGATAGCAGAATTAGGAGTAAGTAAGAAGAAAAAGATATCCCTTTCTGGTCTTCTGTTTGAGTCAGACAATTTTTAAATTATAATACGAAGGACGAGTAAAATAAAATACAGAGCAGAAATAAGAAATGAAAGAAAAAATAATTTGTTTTGGTTTGTTCTTTCTAAGTAGAAGTGGGTCGAAGTGTGCGGCCGCTGTCATATTTTGACGTGACACTTGAACAATCGCTGCCCAGAACGGTACGTGCGTCCCATTTTGTTGAAAATAAGTTACACCTGAGAATTCTATAACAATATGATTCTCAGATGGTTAACCCTTATCCTGCAAACGTGGAGAATATGGTGAGCTCCTAATAACGCCTGCAAATGACACTTAGGACTTATTTCGGCGTTTGAAGGGTTAACCATCTTCAAGCCGGCTTTATTTAAATACACCTGGTCCTGTTACAGTTCAATGGCAGACTGAAACCACGTAACCTACAGTTATGCGAATTTTGGGGTATTTACTGTGGTATTTTTGAGGATTACGTTTTTCTTGCTAAATCAGTGGTTGCTTAGTTCCCGACTTGTCGAGGCAACGTAGTATACTTTAGGAAATTTCGACCCTTGAAGTTTAGGACTCCAGTTTGCCTCGAAACGTCAGGATCTTACTACCCATTGACGCAGTTCATATAAATAGTTTTGCTATTTACTTAAGGAATTAGGTTGTAAGAGTGTTGACTGGTTGCAATTGGACTTGGAGGCTGTCAGTGGCTGGCCTTTGAGCGCATGGCAGTGAAATTTCGGGCTTCGTAAAAGATGGGAAATTTACGGATCAGCGGTTTGCCGGTCGGTTCCTCGAGACGAAATTTGCAGTTCGTAATTAGCTGAACTTAGAAATCTACATTCACGTGCAGTGGCGTTCTTGTCTCCCGTGTCTTAAGATTTCGCTTGATGGCCGTGTTGGTATTGTGAATGGCAGGAGATCTAATGTGGGCTGTTCTGGTGTCCATTTCTGTAACGACACAAAGCTCGCCCTAAACTCCTGCAACTTCACCAAAACAACGTTTTGAACATTACATATTGACGCGATCAGGGTTTGTGGTAGAAAGTTCTACAGTTCTTAATTACTTCACGCCTGAATATGTCTGCTGCGACGGGGGAAATCATGAACCTGTGCAAGCGATTTCTATCCCAACCCCTGAACTAGACTTACCCTGGTCACAAAACCGATATCAAACAGTATGGAGAGAATGGATGGAGATTTGTTTTGTGTTGTAACCAGGAAGCTGTCAGGATTGGGGGTAGTGGGGGAGGGGGTACGGTGTTTGAATGGCAGATAAATGGATTAAACTTCCTAACAGTAAACACTGTCAGTTTTTAGTACTATGGGCTTATTTGACAAAAGACTGCAATGTTTTGTAAAGTCTTGCCCTCTGCTTTGTGCTTGTTACCAACGGCGAGTAACGACAGGAGGCAAAATTGGGCTGATTGATTTTGTGTTTACAATATTGGAAGTTTGAATCCATATAATGATCGAACATTTTGTTTCTTCTAATAAATAGCGGAAAGAATTTCAGATAAAATGGGCCACGAGAGGCCATGGATACAAGAAACATACACAATAATTCGTTTAGGAGTTTTCGAAGGAAAACATCGATTCTGAGACTTGGTATAGTAGAGTGAATAATATTAAAAATTTATATTAAATAATCCTGTATACAGTATGAGGTTGTTAACTGAATTTAATAACCGAATTTTGTACGGCCAAAATATAAATCTATGGCAATTTTTGTAAATGCAGTTCAAGAACTTAGTTTCCATACGAAGGCATCTTTTGACTAGTGAATAATCATCCGTTCGTGTAAGTACATACAGAGTTTATTTGGGAAACCTGACTGAAAGAGACTACTTTGAAGGACTAGGTTTAGACTGGTATAATATTAAAATGGATCTTAAATAAATAACATGAGAGGGCGTGGACTGGAATTGCCTGGCTCAGGATATGGACAAATGGCGGGAACTTGTGAACACGGTAGTGAACAGAAAGTCTAGCTGTGGCTACCTTTGTTATAGCTGCATGCCGTCGTGGTAGGAGGCCAACATACTGACGTTTCGGACTACAGTCATCAGGACTTTATCATCTGGGACACTTTCCTGTACGGTATCTGGCATGCGTCATGCCGCATGATGTCACTTTATACGGGGCAATAAAGGGGGCTGCATACCCTAATTTGGTGCACCATCAGTTCTGCAAAATTTCTCATAGTCGCACCCCTACTAAAAAATATATATGACGATATTTTATGTCCTTTCTACGGAAATGGATACCCATTCGAAACGCCCGACATATATACATCGTATCCATATGCGACTGGATGGATCTTATCATCGATAGCGTCACTGGAGGGGGGGGGGAGGCGTCCACGAAGAAGACATGTAATAAAATTGTACCTGCGTTATATACCTCACGCATCTTATGTGTCTTCCGATGAAAACAAGCATAAGGAGCAGTGGTCTGATGGCTGCTTTGGTCGCGTCGTCATGTCTGTATGAGTGCGCAGTGTTGCCCAGTATACTGGCCACGATTTTTATCCCAGCCCCCCCCCCCCCCCTTAATCGTGATCAGAGCCACACGACACAGACTGACCGACATTTCTCGCCGCGCACTAATTTTATTCGACGCTACGAGAACTTCGTAATTCGCATGACATTGTTAAACGGCCGTAAGCGAAGATTAGGGCCTGGACTGAAACCCCTTACCTTACGAATGGGGAGGAGGATTTATGTTTATCCGTACAGCAGTCCAAGTTGTAGGTAATTTGATCCGTGGTTGGTACAAACGGATAGACACTGGATGTGTTGTTGGAGGGATGGAAGGACGTATGCCTCTGCTGAAGGATTGTACGCCTTGAAGTTATTTAGGTCAACTAGAACTGTTCTTTATGAACTTTTCGGTTCTCACTGTGGTGGCTGTGAAGCTTACTGTATTCCGGAACGTGACGCCGTGTAGTTTGACGGTTACCAACTTATCTAAAGAACTCGTTACCTTCGTTTTACTGTCCCTGTGTACAGGTTACAAATTACATCGAAAATAGAGTGGAATTTCTCTTTTAAATGTCGCCAGATATCTGCAAAAGTACACGGTGTCACATCGTGGTATCGTTCGTAGAATTTTACCGTTCATGGCCCCCAGATTCGAACTGAGGATGATGATTTTGATACGTTCCTTCCATCGCTTTTCCGTCAACATATTCGTTGGAGCCTACAATTGGGGTGCTAGCCCTGCGAGGAGCTTTGAAGAAAGCAACCACATGCTGAAACAAGATGAGATCTTGGTGCGCCCCTCACTAGGGACTCGCACGGAAGTCACTACTTTCGCAAAAGAAAATGGGGGGCGACAATACAACCCAGAGAGAGCCATTCTCTGCCGACATGTTGTGTTTCTAGGAGAAATATGGCTTGATACTTCGTGCTGCTCTATAGGATTCCGAAATAAAAGGATCCCTTCTTCCATCCTTGTTGTGGCGTTTCTGAATTCCTATTATCCACTGCGTTAAATTTACTTCTAGTGAAAAAAGTGACTTGTGTCTCTTGATCTCGTATTTATAGAAATATTCCCTGCGGACAGAATTATCATAGGGGTGCACATTAATGAAGTCTTTTCGTATAATTTGTTGTAAACCTAAACATTGTAACTTTGTAATTCCTTGATTTATATCCTGGAGGTCGCGGATTCATTGCAATCAATGAAATGATCTAAAAACTAGTGTCGCGGTTTCTAATCCCGCTCGAAGCATTATTCACATTATGTTGAATTCTTGCAGTATTTTTTTTCCTTTGCGAATAGAAGCTTTACTTCAGGACGATTTCCTACTTAAGGATTCCTACCAAATATAAGCAGGATGCTTACCAAAGAGCAGCAGGATTCCTACCAAATGTCTGCAGGATTTCTAGTAAATAACAGTTCCTAGGAAATATCATACGGATTCCAACCAAATGTCAACAGGATTAAATCTGATGTTTATTGGACCATGCATCATTGTGATAACCGAAGAATAAAAACCAACTAGTTGCCACTTATTATTTTATTGTAGTTCTTATAGGCTCAACATGTTTCGGGCACGACTATGTCCATCATCAGGAACTCGCAACTATAATGTTGATTACCACATTGGTCGTTTCGGTCTTGGTTTTCTGTAGGTTGGAGGTTAGGTGCGGGTAGGCTGGAGTAGTGTCCGGGCTGCAGGCTAAGTCAGCCCGGACACTACTCCAGCCTACCCGTACCTAACCTCGAACCTACAGCAAACCAAGAACGAAACGACCAATACGGTAATCAACAACATAGTCGTGAGCTCCTGATGATGGGCATAGTAGTGCCCGAAACATGTTGAGCATATAAGAAGTACAATAACATAATACGTTGCATCTAGTTGGTTATTATTCTGCTGGATTAAATTTTTTGAGAATTAGTTTAGCATGGAACAGGCCAGAGGACCTAAAGTGTGAAATTGTTGAGACCCACTTCCGTAAAATATGAAAATTGTTATTATTATTATTATTATTAAGACTTCAGAAAGACATTGAGTTTTGTCATTGATGACTCTGATCATGTTTGATTGGGAATGGAAATCATGAAGCATGTCTATATGCAGTTTTCTCCAGGCTCCTGTTACAGTACAAGACTGTGCTGTTTTCAGTTTGTGTGGTAGCTCCCCGCTGCCTTCTAAGAGCCAAGCTCTGTGATTATTTCTGTAGTATCCGGCTACAATAGTAGTGCAGAGTATTTACCGCGTGGTTTTAATCAAACATTTTGAATGGTTAAATATAAACACATATTTAGTATGAATGATTTCTGGTGTAAGGTAACTCTGATGCAGACTCGGATATTAATTTTGATACACGATTTGTATTGAACACAGTGTTGCGGGCTTCTCTGTGGTGAAGTTTGTAACCAATGAATTGGGGGGTGAAATATGAGAGAGAACAATGCTTCTCGCCCAATAATCTTCTCCGTTACTGACTCCAGATAGTATGAAATTTTATGAACTCGATGCTTGTGAGGCAACGTTAGTAGCTACAGCGAAATTCGCGAACAGGCCATAAAACTAAAAATTCAATGGATGGGTGGTTAGTGTGTATTTGTGTGTGTGTGCGTGTGTGTGTGTGGAGGGGGATATGGAATGAAGAACAGAAAGGGGGTGAGTTTAGGGTGGGGTAAGACTATCACATCACTTCCGTACTGTAGCTCTATTTCATACTGCAACACCCATGCCTACAGACTGACTACCAACGTACTAACCAAAACAACGATCAATTTCGACATCACTTAAAATAAGAAGCAGTTGTGCTACTGGATCAATACTTGTCTGGTAGTGCTCACCAATGAGAGAAATGAAGTGCCTTGGTTGTCACTGGAGTGTTGTCTTCCAACACTGCCAATTTTCTGGAACACGAAACATTTCAAATAACGACTGTCTGTCTTTCCGCCTGCAGGTGGAAGCAATCACAGAAAGTGTGCCTCATTGTATCCTAAGAAACTATAAAAGATCTCCATTGTTTGCATTATGTTATGATGTGTGATGAAGTGAATGAAGTAGTAGGTTCCTGAGGATAACCGATACAATTCGTGGTATGACATAGTAGTTAATTTGTTTTTTGGAATTATTATGTATATGAAAATAATAGTATTTTACAATGAATCGTCGTTGGACAGACATCATCGTCATACTGGTACTAGAAACTGGTTCCATCCTTGACCGCCCCAACCTCGCTTCTTCAGTCCATTCTGTTCCCTGTCTTGGTTTTGCAGTCGTTAACTCCACGTCTTTTAAGGTCTTCTTCAGAACTCTCCATATTTCTTATAGGGTTTGGTCCTACCTTCCTTGTACCGTCTGGATTTGTGAGTGTTGATTTTCTTCAAGGGTACAATTCATCTGTTCTAAATACGTGTCCCAGCCACCTAAACCTTGTAGCCTTATATTTTTTGACGTTTTGCTAACCGTGCATCTCAGTATATTTATCTCAGTATTTAACCAACTTGATGTACAAAAGTTGTTTTACAATAAGTTTTATTTCATGCCTCTACATGTTTCGAGCACATCTGCTCATCATCAGGAGGTCAAAATTGCATTACATAGCCTCGGGTAACATCACACCTATAGGTGTGCTCGAGACATGTAGAGGCATGAAATAAAACTTATTGTGAAACAACTTTTGTACATCAAGTTGGTTAAATACTGAGATAAAAAAACTTGTAGCTTTAATTTTTGGAATGATTTCTGGCTCGTTATATAATTGGTACTATTCGTGATTGTACCGAATTTGCCATTCTCCATTTCCCTTTGTTGGGCCATATGTGCTCCTCAATACGTTTCTTTCAAATATGCCAATTTTCTTGTACACAATTACAGACCTTGCGCTTTTTTTACGTCCACTTGTATGTCATAAATATTTCCCCTGTATTTTCTCACACTGGGGTATATTGTTGTGGTGGTAAGAAGGATGGAGTCATTTGACTCTGCATGGTTTTCTGCTCGTACCATTCCAAATTATTGTCTATCGAGGGTTCTATACTTAAATCTGCCAAACAAGGGATGTTGAACTGTTTATTCCTATTTTTACACGAATGTGGAAATGTTTCTCAAAAGTTCTTATTGACATTTTGGGTCTACGTAAGATCTTATAATATTATTCAAGCCAGAATTGGTTTTTATTATTGCTTTTGTGAATTCGGTGCAGTTACTTTCGTAATAGCCAAATCCTGAAGATAACCACAAACTTGGTCATCCTTCCCCACCTAATATCTATACCCACAACACGAAGGTGGGGAATAAAATTGAGGGTGTACTTGCTTCATTTTGCACTCTGTCCCCCATCTCCGCCCTCTTCTCCCAGAAGTACATCTCTCCTATCTCCCGTTTCCCGTCTTTTTTTTCGCCCACCATATCAAAATGCAAAACGATATGGTTGGCAATCGCTTTCTTTCCGGATGGTATATATGGAATGTATCCCTCCCTCTTCTCCAGTAAGAACCACGTCTTTCATTTTCATGTTATGTCAGTGGCGGATTCACGCTTTACTCAATACAACATTTATGATTGTGAATCACAGTCATTCGTGTTACGTTATGTATTTACGGAAATTGTGCATTATGCGGGTTGTTTGACCGTGCATCTTCATCATGAAATGAAGTGAAATGCCAACTTGATGCAACAATGTAATTTATTGAAGTTTTCTTAGCTCGACATGTTTCGGGCGCATATGCCGATCATCAGGAGCAATAGATGTTAAGTTGCAGCATATGGTTTTCTGCACCGGTTTTTGGAAGGGCGATGGTCTTGAGAGCCGCTGCGTAGGTCGTGTGTACGGTGCGGATGGTGCCTTGCGGCATATGCTGCAACTTAACATCTATTGCTCCTGATGATCGGCGTATGCGCCCGAAACATGTCGAGCTAAGAAAACGTCAATAAATTACATTGTTGCATCAAGTTGACATTTCGCTTTATTTCATGTGCATTGTGCCTTTGACACACGAAGTGAACCTAGTGTCAGTGAAGTGACGTCTACACACTCACAGGAACGGTGACCCTGTAGTAGCGACATTTTATCTGGCTTCTGGCACGGAAAGTGTTAATATGTGTGTTTTCATTAAAAAAGATTCGCTTACAGGAATTCCAACCGTGAAACAGGAGGGCACACACTGAGCCGTTGTGTTTTGTGTGTTTTTCGTTGTATGTGTAGGAAAATCAATTTATTGAAAATATGCGAGCAATGCGCCACGTTCTTGCTTCGAATACTTTTACATATTACAATTTTATTTTTTTAAACCTGCGATGATTCTAGTTATGGTTATTCCGACGTAACATTCCGCAGTACCTCGAGTATTTTATCCAGTGATAGGAAATGTAATTAAAAATATGCCGTTTTGATCCTATGGTAACCTGTTCGCTCTCACACACAAGCCAATTGCCTACAATACATTTTATTGTTTTATGAATATTATATTAAATAGCATTCCGAAGTGAATTGTGCTATATGGGTTTGAAACTTGGTTATCTCACTCTGAGTTTGCAACAAGCAAGTTTTCATAGACTATGGCTGGTTGCGAAGCAAGCACCGACTAGAATGCTTTCGTGTACGGTAGATGAAGTGCTGCAGGTGCTCTAGAGTGCATTTAAAGAGGCTGCACAGCTGTGCACTTTGAGCGATGTTGTCATAGTGCTGCAACCATGCAACTTTTTGGGGCATGTGCATTGCTGAAGAGGAAGAGAAATTCCTCTTTTAAAATTCCTACCTGCTCCCAAGACATGGCCGTCTTCCCACATGCCGATTTTAGGTTCTCACAGCTCTCCTGAAGATCCAGGTCTTTTCTGAAGTCCTCTTGATCGGCGAACAAATGCCGACGTTTAGGAAGAGTTTGCTGCGTCCATATTCAGGCTGCAAGCTGTGCAGTTATTACTGAATTTGTTACCAACCCACAGGCTGTCATATTCCGGAGACTAGAGTCTTCGTCGACCCGTTTTAGTTGGCTTTGCATAACAATTTGTGTACACTTAAACCAGTTGGTTTGAGTCTGCTAGAAGACTCAACCTGAACTGTCGCTAAATATCTATGCTGTATAATGCTTCGAGCGATCATTGTGAGCTACACGACAGTACATTTCACTGTGCCCTGTTTTACTATAATAGCCGGTCTGTGTATCTTGGCCGTGTGGCTGAACGTGACGGCCACTCTGTGTGTCCGTGCGTAATTGCTGTCCCTCTTACGTGGTTATTTGTGTTGGTGTTTATAATTAAATACTGTAATTGGACTGTATTGAATATGTAAACAGTACTACAGTTAATTAGTTATGTTTATTTTGTGGCCTTGTTCTGTATTTGTTGTTTACTGTATTAAGTAATGAAATGTAAAGTTACCCCTGTGCCAGCAATGAAGGAGTATGACGAAGTGGAGGTGCCACTCATTCGTAACCTCTGCGCCAGATGCAGGGCAGTGGTCAGTTTGCCTCCAGAGCACCTTACTTTCGGCAAAGGAGCCGCCGGTACCCATGAAATACGTGATTAGGTTGGCGCCAAAAGCGGTCTGGAGGTTTTCAAGGAAAGAAAAATCTCTTGCCGCTGCCAGGAATTAAACCAAAACTCCTTTGTCTCTTATAATCTCGTTGAATTTGCCACGGGCTTTGCCCTAGTAACCAAAAACGAGTTTGTGTTTTACATGGTACAGTTGTGTCAGTGGCAGGATGCAGATCAAGTAGCGTTGTTTGCTACTGGAAGTATCAATCACACGGCAGGATTTTATATTCTGGCGGTGGTTCTGATCAGGTACCTCCCGAATTACACACTCTGTTTTAAACACGAACCGCGATGTTTGGTGCGCGCTTGCGGCAAATGTAAAGCCCGCAACTGCAGTGTCATACGGCATCCCTCAGGACACTAAATGCAAAGCATGTCACTGATACAGTTCCTTACATTTTCCCCGATAGCCAACGGCTGGTTGACCCCAGGCCACAGGTACCATTACTGAAGATAGGCGGACAATATTCCCGTTTCAAGCTGAGTGCCTGCTGTCTCAAAAAAAGCGTCGTTTCCACGAGGTACCCATAAATTGCGCCGCCCTTCTTCTTTACGTCTCCCCGGGGGTATAGTATGTAGTGGCTCCCGCCCCAGCATCCCCAAGATGAAGACGAGGAACAGCACGCGTGGCAGTGGTGGGTTTGTATCAACCTGGATCCATATCCCATCTGATGGAAATTAGCTTTGTCTAGTGGGCCCAACCCCGTGGCTTTCTCCCCTTTTGTATCCGAGGACTCTGGCAGAGCAAGTCACTGACAGGCTGTGTTCTCAGAATGTTATATTTCTGTCAGACGGCTGTAACAAGTTGTAGTAATGCAACATTCATTGTAACTAATTCCAGACGTTATCAACTGCATAAATGTTCTGTGCAGGAGGCGTTACTTAATCTGCCAATTAATTCACCAAAATTGCTATTGTAAGTCAAAGCACGAAGAATGTGGAAGGAAGTGGTCGTCGCCTATGTGATGATAATAGCTGAGTGGGCATAACAACACCACGATTTACCCCAGTCGCGGTAACCACACTGCCGGCAACCTGAACAAATTCCAGTTATATCTAAGTGACATAATGCTATGGCAAATAATGTAACTTGAAGAGTTGCTTATGTTACAGATGATCAAGAATGCATTCATTTTATGAAGTTGTTCCAAACTCCGTTCATATGTTTAACTCAGATTGTTGGTTTTTATACACGAAGTGGAAAGCCATATGTGACCGAAACCTGAGACATTTAACCCTTAGCATACTAACGTAGAGAATATGGTGAGTTCCCTATAATGCCAGCAATTTTAACATGTACTATTTGGTGACCTCCTTTGGCAACATTGACAGCCCTCTCTTTTTAATGTCTGCACAATGTCTCAACACTGAATCAGTCATGAAAGGCGTCCTGTGTCATATTTGTGTGTAAACACTTAGTCAGTTGTTTCGAAAAGCATGCGCAAAATTTAAATACCCCGCAGAATAATTCGGCGATCTGGAACTTACAGATGGGATTTAACCCGGCGTTTAAGGGATTAACAGAGTTCATACACCCACATCCAACCTGAACTGCCAAGATTGTGTTCAATATTGTAGTCTCCTCATTTACGTCTCCAAATATGTGTTTTCTGCGAGGTTTTCGACCTAAATCTCTGTTAATTACTGTATGTGTTATTTATCTCAGTATTTGACCAACTTGATGCACAAAATTTGTTTCACAATAAGTTTTGTTTCATGCCTCTACATGTTTCGAGCACATGTGCTCGAAACATGTAGAGGCATGAAATAAAACTTATTGTGAAACAAATTTTGTGCATCAAGTTGGTCAAATACTGAGATAAATATACTGAGATAAACGGTCAGCAAAACTTCAAAAAAATAAAATAGTTGTATCCTCATTACATGGTGCATATTCCACTCAAGTTAATCGCAACTTTCGACACTAATAATTCCAGATAAACACTACTTTTACGTTGATTGTTCTACCTCCTTTTTTCTCCAGCTCTTTGTTGTTTAATCTCTCCGCAGTTTATTGCAACACAATGTAACAGCATGCTCGTACATATTTAAACCGCACTGTTTCACACTCACGATGTGTGCGACTAATAGTGGAGCATCCTTGTGTTTTACATTTGGCTTAAACAAAACTTTCTGAGATAGAAAAGAGGGAGAGAGAGAAAGTCCCTTCCCTTTCTTGGCTTCCACTTAGTCCTACAGGAACGTCGAGCTTTTACAACTTTAAGAGAATATCCCATTTGGAATGACACTTAATGAAATATTTTAGTCGTACTAAAAACTTTGGCCCGTGTTTATCTGTTTCCATTGTCTCGTGATAATAACGAAAGTTCGCTGCTCTACGTGAGACGCGGTCAAGAAACAGCTGACGAGCAGGTCGCACTAATTAACACTGTTGAAGCAGCATGGTGTCACTGCAGGAGGGTACGGCGGTGTTGTTATTTTCTACAGCGTGGAATATGAGTTTCTGTACTCACAACACACACGGCCTCATTACATTTGCAAATGTTCTTGTCACAAAGTTTAGAAAACGAACTTAAAATGGAGACGCGTATGACTAACTGTCCGTCCGCATCGTGTTTTCCAAGACATTTAAACTTACAGCATAACGTTATGTCGTGGAGAGTGCACTATACGCTGGCGTGCGAATTTCGTATCTTAGGACTGTTATGACCTCTGCTTTTTGTTGTGTTTCTATCGTTCTTCGAAGAATTCCTCGGCTACGTATTGTGCAAAGCTTCTGCTTCACATGAAGTACCCTCTCTCTATGGGTCTGTAAATGTTTTTAAATTTTTTTTATGTTTTGCTGACCGTGCAACCTGATACAACTCGGGATAAATGACCAACTTGATACATAATTACTTACTTACTTACTTACTCCGTGGTGCAGAGTCCTTCTTCAGAAGCTAACTGGTTTGCAGCTAGTCAAGAAATTCCCCGCATTTCATGGAACCCGAAGGTTCATTACCGCACTCACAAGCGTCC
>Ga0123354_10004616_pt1 | contig 19588 bp, 15 predicted proteins | sample TergutLab28metaG_2_FD_97872 | JGI IMG/M metagenome (GOLD analysis project Ga0123354, IMG submission 97872) | Labiotermes labralis P4 segment gut microbial communities from Petit-Saut dam, French Guiana - Lab288 P4 | ecosystem: Host-associated > Arthropoda: Insects > Digestive system > Gut ...
AGAGAAGTTTGAAACTTTGACAGCTGTTACACACTTATTGATTACCAAATACATATTAAAACTGGCAGGAATATGTGGTTTCTGTAATGTTAATGTCTGTACTTAACATGTAATTAACGTATGTGTTACATAAAGCCATTAAATTGAACTACATAAACACTCGCATTAACGCCGTGGTCGTTCTTAGGGCTCCAAGCACTTTTCATGGTGCTTCGAACTCCCGTACAAACAACTAACAGTCACGCAGGCACAATTAACACTGCATTCCACTCTCAAGGTCATCAACGCTCTCGCGTGACACATCAGCTGTGCAGGTTGCAGTATTTGGAACCGCAAGAAGCCCTCATTTTTCTCTGGCCATTATCTCCGTAACCGTTCAACTTTGGATATAGGTGTTTTGAGTTATATCGGTATACTTTAACATAAGGAACACTCTCCCGAAGTCTGGCACATTCCTCCTGGGACACCCTGTATAAAGGGTTTATATAGAGAAAACAGAAGATACATACACATTATGAGTATTACAGAAGGATGATCAGCACCTCCTTCATGACGACCTGTTAAAACAATGAGCCATTGCTCAGGATCAACACGGATGCCATACCTGAAAAGTTCAGAATAAAGAAAATCAATGTTCACAGAACACACAAACACATTAAATCAGCAGAGAATTGAAGGTAAAAGCTGTACATATGGACAATTACACTATAAGCCAGGTTAGCACAGTCAGTCCAGTATCTAGGCTATGGGCTGTAGGACCGCAAATTCGTGCTTCAATCCCTAGCAGAGGAAAAAAGGTTCTTTACTCCAAAGCCTCCAGACTGGCTCCAAGGCCTGACCAGCTTTCTCTTCAGGGGGACTATCCGCAATTCCATATGTAGGGAATATGAAGTTCTAAAATCATGTGTGTACTTTTGAAACAAGTTTGTATCACTCTTTGCAGGCTAGTAAACTTGAGAACACACTCTCCCTGAACTCCTCTCATGTTCTTCAAAATTTCTGCAGAATGCACTTTAAACACAACACACACACACACACATATAAATCACAAACAATAATATGATAAGGTTAGAAATTCTCCCTGGACAGCCCAACATGAAAGCAATTTTTGACAGAACAAATTCCCCACATTATTCAGCCACGATTACAAATAAAAAACAGTTGTGACGAAAAATTAATGGAACGAGAGCAGATGTTGATATTAAATTTATTGATAGATTTTTTTTTTAATGAATGTTTTTAAAGTGTTTTAACCAAATGAATGTATATTTATCGATAGAGTTTGTTCACAATACAAAGAATAGCGGCATTTCCACCTAGTGAGAGTTACACCATTCTGTAGACTTCAAGGAGAAACATAACATAGTTTCTAATATTTTGAAGCTTACTTGATGAAGTTTTCTAAGAGAAGCCTAATCCCACCCATTGTGAGAAGGAGGAAGCCCCAGTTGACAAGCCCTGCGAAGTTGTTGAACCCTGATGACCATGAAAACAGTGAATCTCGTGGTTTGTGGCATCTGTAAAGTCATTGCCAAAATATGCACAAATAAGTACACATAACAGGAGTAAATAATGTGTGCAAAATGGACAGCAAAAGAAACTCATTCCCTAAACCTTATTATAGATAGCCAACAACACAATGATTTATATTTGTCACAACAACAACAACAACTACAACCAGTGCTTGGACCTTATACTGAGACTTCTTCTTCTGGTGGTACATAATGGTACATCATGCTGAAATCTTCTTTCAAAATACACAAAATAAAAATGTTAGCAAAAATCTTGACTTTTTAACATGTAAAATTCAACAGCCTTTCTTTATTTTTATTTTTTTAATTTTTGCACAGAAAAAAGAACAATATTAAAATGTATCTTAGATATATGCACTGTACAGGTGTAAACTGTAATCAACTGCAGCACAGTAAAGTCAAGTGGTGGACTGTTGTTAATGTGATAATGAAACATTATGTTATATGGAGGATGAAGAATTTCTTGACCAAATTCCAAGAGAAAATTTTCTGCATGCAGCTGAAGGTCATCTTTGTCAAAAGCGTAAACAGCCACCTACAAGTGTTTCTAAAATAATGTACTGCCCACAATAAAAGAAAGAGGCATGTATGAAATGGTCATTCAGTTCCTGAAGACTGATGTTTTTGAAAAGTACAGTTCCAAACAAGTATTGTACTTGAAGAGTCCTGTTCCTGAAGAGAAATGTTTGTGAAGCATACCTAAGAGTATGAAAACAAGATGAAAGATTAAATTACATAACCTATTCACTCTGTGATATTCATGATGATACATCAAAAACTACAAGTTTGGCACTACACTTCGTATTTACATTCTTGCAACTTCAAAACACTCTAATCTAACAGAGCAGGCCAGGCTACTCACTTCATCTGGCAACTACTGTCTGTCACTTACAATGGCTATTCGACTGTGTGTGAAGGCAGTCAGTCATGTTAATATGCTAATGACAAAAGAGGAAGTGGCAACTAATAGTTATCAGATAAAATAACGGTCATATTTTATGCACATCTAATACAAAATTATGACTATACAATATGGTGTTTCTTTCAATCAGTAATGCTCATGTAAAAATGATCAGGCCTTCTATATGTTAAAAAAAAAAAAAAACAAATGTGTGTTTGTGCACATAATTTACATTTACATTATTACTGATAAGGGGCATAGAATAAATACCACAACTAGCCTCTTACAGACAACTTTAATTGAAATTAAATGACATGACCCGTAGATACAAGGCTTTATGCATCTGATATCAAGCATCTAGAATCTGTAATATGAATTCCATGATTCAGTTTGTTTTTTTCATTATTAATGACTGAAATTGAGCAGGTAAATGTACAGCAAAGATTTTAGAAGTTTCTTGTTTCCAAAGGGATTTGCTTCCAGCATTCAAATTCGTCAGCAGTAACCTGTGGATTCAAGGATACAACTCTGTCATGATGCAAGGTGTTCGCATAGTTCACACACTTCCGAGAAGATTAGAAATATGTTATTTCTAAAAACAAAACTGATGCAGCTTGAAGAGCTGTCTCTAATCCAAAAAGACCATGTCAAAGCTTGTGTATCTTGATCAGACTGAAACATATAATGGATCCCTGAAAACAACTGAGTTTATCAATTTCAGTAAAGCACATGACACATGTGTCCCAGAACAAATAAACATGCATCAAAATAACTGCTGCAATGCAGTCAGTCAGGCATAAGCAAAGGACATGTAATAAAAATAGGCACGATATTACAACCTGGGGGGAGGGGGGGAACAAAGACTGCATCACAACAGCAGAACAATAGAAAATCATCTACACTAAAGAACTGAAACAGTAAATCACTCAGTGGCACACCTATGCTAACTGCTCTAGTCATGTACATTTACACTTATTATCACCTACACTAAAGGAATTACACAGTAAACTGTCCAGTGGTACACTCATCCCAACTGCCGAAGTCATGCACATTTACTACCTATTAACCAGAACAAGTGTGACTGCCAACTAATACTACTCTGCACTAACCTATCATATATTAGAAGTCATTCATGCAGACAGGCCATGTTTGTTAAGCAGGACATCTACCAGCCACATAAGCCAAAAGGAGACGGAAGTGTAAAATGACTGTATACAGCTAACTTATCTCATAATGATTTTGTTATCTTCATGCCAATAAAAAAATTTATGAATGGCCAGATGTTTGAATTTGATTAGCAGACCTAATGGTTATTTGCTCTGAACTTCAAAAGACTTGTCTAAAGGCTGGATCATGAAACATTCAGTAATGGGAAAAAAGTGTGCGGAAGTGAAGGATAATTATGGAGTACATTAAAGGTTCCAAAAATTCTGCAAAATATGTATAAGGCCCATAATAAAATTAAGGCCTGCAACTAAACTGTATGCTCCCAGTTTGTGTGCATGCACTGTATGGTTACTATATATCTAGTATTTCCTTCAAATGTATGATACTCAGTTTTAACAATTTTTTTTTTTTACAAGTGACTTTCAAAGAATGCATGTTTTTCATAAGATGTAGCATGAATGTATATACTTACTTACTCCATGGTGCAGAGTCCTTCTTGAGAAGCTAACTGGTTTGTAGCTAGTCAAGAAATTCCCCGCATTTCACGGAACCCGAAGCTTCATTACCACACTCACAAGCATCTGCCACCTGTCTCTATCCAGTCCACATACCCACATCCCACCTCCTGGAGATCCATCTTAATATTATCCACCCATCTACGCCTAGGTCTCCCCAGTGGTCTCCTTCCCTCCGGTTTCCCCAGCAAGACCATATACAACCCCCTCTCCTCACCCATACGCGCCACGTGCCCAGCCCAACTCATTCTTCCCGATTTTATCACCCACACAATATTGGGTGAGGAGTACAAATCATTTAACTCCTCGTTATGCCATCTCCTCCATTCCCTCGTTACCTCGTCCCTCCTATGACCAAATATTCTCCTCAACACCATGTTCTCAAACACCCTCAACTTCCTTTCCTCCCGCAATGTCAATGACCAAGTTTCAGCATGAATGCATACACCATTCAATATTTTATGCTGCACATCCACTGCTGGACCATAAAGAAACAAATGAGAATTAATCTGCTAAACTATTCAGAAAGTAAATAGTTCTCTGGACAAACCCACACCGTTTAATGGTGACAGAGCAAATTCATATTTTCAACCATACCCTAATTTTGTATTTACAGCACGGTGTTCACAGACTGAGATTTGTAACAGCATTGGACATAGTTGGACATAGTAACTTCAATGTAGAAAGTTCAATATTAATAAGAATATCACCAGTTCCATGTCCTCTATGGATACTGCCAGTTATGGGCACTGGAATGGCAAATTATTGACATTCTGCCTATTTACTCTTTCATGCGTATTAAGAAATCTTTCCTTTCCCTTTTGACTCAATTCGGTTATATCTATTTTATTCTGAACAAAAATCTGACAAACTAAAATGTTTGAATCTAGTTTTAAAAATTGTAATGTCACTTCATTTTATTTTTAAATAACCTCTGTCAGATTAATATATTCGTTAACTGAGACTGACATATTTGAACCATCACAATACAACACTGTGATGATCCTAATATTTGTCTCTAACAGTATTGTTCACTGATTATTTCTCTTTCTAGATTTCCAGCTTGAAAATTACACCTTTACCACACACAAGATTTTCTTCTTAGTGCTCTTCATGAACACATTTTAAGCCTCATTCAACAGTACGGGTACTAACACCATTTCGTAAAATAGGCCTATAATGTTGTCTCGCTTCACATCACAACAAACCTTTAAAGTTAGTTTCTAAATGTACCACTCATAATCAATAATTTAAAAAAAAATTGAAAAGAAAAATGCCAATAACCAGCCATACCTTACATTCAGAATTAAAGCATACAGTAAACGATTCGAAAAACTAACGATTGTACGGTCTATACACAGTCCGTTGATAGCCCTGTTCTCTTTCGACGAGTAAAACATGCCTCTGAGTTATTTGTGCCCATTAATGACTAAAACACGAAACAAAATTCACTTAATCGATTCAACTATCGTTTGTTGCTAAAAATTATTTTTCAAATGATGCGCTTATTACATCGCTGCTTATCGTATGTTTCCGCTACACCAGTACCTTTCAGCTGACGCTCATTCCACAAGCAAGATACGAATTCCGATATGTTAGATACGTTACTTACGGTTTGTCCGGCTGTGATCGTCTAACACGTGCTTCTTCCTTCTGTAAATCTTCTGCACGAGATACACTCTTCGTGCGACGGTACCGTACTCGTGTGTCTTGCTCTAAATCCATCGTCATATTGCCGATTACATGTGATGATGAGGCGTAACCGTTGACTACTATCCGGTGGCTGGTAATGATTACAACACACACATCTACTGCCGACTTGTCCTCTTGTCAGCTAAAACGCCTCTTATCCTTGAACATTCGCCTAGGGCATTCATTGAACTACTGATAGTAAACCCATCAGCACTGGCAGACGCACAACACATCTTGGATATTCTGTTTGTTTTTTTTAAATTGTAGCTAACAAAACGACGTTGTCAGCTGGCAACGACATCTGGATGGGGTTTGGCGGGGGGGGAGGGTTTGTACACGAAATAGCGCGAAATTTAAACAAAGTATTTTTTATAATCTAGCATCCGAGTATTGCTCGAGCGGCATAACCTTGCGTGTGGAATTGGATACAACTGGCCATACTAGCTGACTGAAAAATCCACCAAAATCTTAATTTGTCGCCAGTATCGCTTCTTATTTATCAAAAAGGTATGTTACGACTCTTTTCGTCATGGGCCTTATGTAACTAATGCGTTTCAAATGGAATTTGAAAATCATTTATGTACCTGCTCTATTAGAAACAATATACACAGGTCATAAGTGCAAAATAATTTTCACAAACACTGAGAACATTTTTAATTGTTACAAACGAAAAATCGAGACACAACCATGATGCTAGTGGTACGGGACAGGGGGAGGTTAGAAGACGAAATGTCTAACCCGTCACGCAATAAAAAAGGAGAATAATTGGTGACCCAGATGAAAATTATAAAAAAGGGAGACAAATTAAATGACAATAATAATATCAATGATAATAACACTAATTCAAAACAGTTCTTTATTAATAACATGCTGGCACAGCAGCCATTAAGGCCATGTACAGAGACAACAAATCTACACGATCGCCCTTCGTAACTTTGTTGTCCTGACGCGCTCAGTATGATAGGTGATCCTCTTTCGGGAAACGGGTGTGGTTCACCGAATCACATTTACTTTTAATTATTTCTTTTTTACTTACTCTATTTATTTTTGATATAAAATAATGGAGCGCTATATCCAGTAAAACAACTAGATCATTTCTACGAAACTGACACAGTCACTTCTCTGTACTACCTACACCACACTCGTACGCGACTGACTTCGCACTGGATTGCTAGCGTCCGTTGTCCACTTATAACGTTTTCTCATTTAATTCTCTCCCCTCCTACCTGTCACGAAAGTTCCTGAATATACGTTGAAAGATTAACTCACAACGCATGCCATGAACCGTCCGTAACTGACGCCAGCAAACCTAATAAACAAATATACTAAAAATGATCGGCTACACAAAGGAACGTAACGAAAATACACAAATAACAAGCAACAAACCAAAACGCATAGAAAAGAGATAATAATAAATGCTAAATCACATATTAAAAATAACATTATAATTATTAGGGAAAATTCTGTTATAATGGATAATTTTTTCTCAGTATATAGATAGCACCGTTTCATTCAATTCAAATTATGAACGAAAAGGCTAGTTGCTAAGTGAGCACTCAAATTCATCATTAAACAGATACTGCACAACTGCTTAACAGAGGAAGAAAAAGCAGGAAGAATGTACAAAATATAACCACATTATGTGCAAAATATCCAACCTAATTTCAAAACACGATTCATATGAAACGTCATTATTCGAACCAAGCATAAAATATGTTAAGGGTTCTGATTTACTTACTAAACAGTATTAGATTTACAGAGGTGCTGATAAGTCCTTATCCCGACCCTGGAAGGAAACAAGCTACAGCGACCAAGACTTACAACACTATACCAAGACTTATGGCGTACAAACAACAGGAATATATTCTTGTTGTTTGTACGCCATAAGTCTTGGTATAGTGTTGTAAGTCTTGGTCGCTGTAGCTTGTTTACTTCCAGGGTCTGGCTAAGGACTTATCAGTACCCCTGGTAGCAAATCGTTAAACAAAACAGACCTTCCACGATAAATGCCACTACCCCTACTGATGGCATTAATCGCTGAAGCGCATCTATCAGGACAGTCGCGATGCTTAACATCAGCGTGGAACAAATGAAATCTCTGATGATGATGATAATAATAATAATAATCGGACACCCAACTCACTTGCCCATCTTACTTCCCTTACCTTTCATTGTCTCAGTTGACATTCTATAGGCGAAATCGCTTGTTATGGTAAGGTTTCCTAATTTGGGGAAATGTATTATTTCATACAAGGAGATGCTACGCTCTGTGTTTAAGAATGTAACTCATTAAGCAGATGAAGTTACTCTTTGTGACCACAGAATAAACGGTAATTCGAACAAGACTTCGGTACTGACTGGGTGTGTGTTTTCTTTTTGGTGAACTGTGGAAATTTTGCTTATCCCTAAACTATGACTCATGAGCCGTTAAATGTAAGCTGTTTTTCTAAATTAGTTTAGTGTTCAGTTCTCTATTAAGTGTAATCTTAAACCCTTGCTGTGTTTCATAGGTACAATTTTAGGTCCTTCTGTTTTATTCACCCATGTCAACGAACAACTGTTTTCACCTATTATGGGGAGGTCTGAAGAGCCTAATATGGGGCTCCCCATAAAAGGAAGTGAATTATTCCTTCTGTGTTATATTAATATTACAGATGACTCGGAGGTAAAAATGGGACCCCGAAATGGTGAAGGCAGATATTGATGCTATGAGCTGAAGGAAATGGGCAGCTGCAAAGCGTCCAGGGTTTTTATAATTTGCCTCCAACCTCACAGCAACCACAAAATGCAACCCTTGGATAGTTTTCATAGGGCCCACCGAAAACATTCCATTTCCAAGAAATTGAAAAATGGCTCCGTTTAAACCCAGGGCGAGTCGTCACCGTCTACCAACGTGGCGATCTGTTCGGAAACGCAAACAAGGAAGCCGCAACAGGCGCGACAGCGGCTAATGGCTTCCGGGCGACAGGCCTCTTTCCTTGTGACAAGAACATCTTCAGACCACACGATTTCCCTCTGGCCTCAGGAAACACAGATGCTGCTCCTGTGAACAATCCTGCTTTGGTGAAGACCAGCGGTCAGCCATCATTCAGTTCTTCTAATTTTTCGCCGTTCACTTCTGTTACGGCTCTCCGAGCATCAGGTATCAGTCCCATGCCAAGCCTGAACCTAAAGCCAAACCCTCGTGGTGAAACAGCAAAGAAAATAACGAGTTCACCTTACAATAAAATTTGTTGAGGCAACTCAAAAAGAGAAAATTAAAGAGACCAGAAAATCCAAAACCTAACGATTGCGTCGAATGCTCTTCTTGGTCCTTCTGAAAGACGGAAGAGAAGTGTTTGCTGGGATCCAAATCCATCTGACACTCCATCAGAATCGGACACTGAATTAGCAATTCCTCTCGCTGACGATGCGACTGAAGAAGATAAGGAACAAGACGATGATTGTACTGTACTAGTCGTTTCTCTGAAGACTACAGCGGTAGACTGGATAAGATGTGCACAAAGTTTCAGGTGGGCGCACCACACTTTGTGCTGGCACGGAGGAAGATTTTGTTTGTGAGCCTTGACAGGGATAAGCAGTTTCTTTTTCGTAGTTTGTATCTTTGTATTTGTGTTTATTTTATATTCTGTAACCATTTTTTGTGTAAATTATTCACTTCCCCAAATTAGGAACACTTGTACGCCTAATTAGGGGGATATGAAGCTTTTAAGGAAACCAATGTTACACGCGTTTTTCTTTTCCTAATGTATGATGTTTAAGTAACAACTGTCTCTGCTTTATTCAAATAAAGTTACGCTTGTGTTTTGAAAAGTTTTACTTTTTCCGAAGTTTAACAGCCGTTTGAAAAAAAAAACTCATCATAGGTGACTTTCCCCTACAAAATCACTCGTTTATACACCCTAATCTCTTTCTTCTGTTCCTTCCCAGCAGTGGCTGGTTGATGGCTGTCCTACTCCTACCGAAGTTTTCTGATACCGTGGGAAAGTCAAAATGCTCGCGTGTGTTGTTAAATGTCGTATTTTTAAGACTTGAGAAACCCCCCCCCCCCCGAGACATTTGGCGTCCCGAACCGTATTTTTCGGTACACCAGGACAGATCTCTTTAAAGCCCATAAAACCGAGACTCCGGTGAAATTCGGGACGAATGGGGTCCCTAAGTATCTTGGTTTTACCAGAGCTACACTCACGACGCCACCTTCTTCTTACGCAGCTGACGATATAGATCTGTATTCATGCCACTAAGGACTTCGACCGAGACAATTCCAACAAGTCTGAGCCACACTATTAGATAATAAGGACATTACACGTTTCATTACGTATACTTCCCGCGTAATGCTACGTTAATTATCGTTGCATCCCAAATTAACTTCAAAAGCGCAGTTGTGAAGGGCGTTCTGATAATTGAAGGGAAACAGAGACAACGAATTCTTTTGTCATTTTTCTATGAATATCCAACTTTCGTGTTTATGGACAGTCAACTACAGACAATCCCTGACTTGAGCAGTAGTTACGTTCTGGACGATCCATTGCGAATACCCAGTCTAGAATTTTTTGTCTTCCAGTCTTTAAACTATAGGGCATAAAGAACAGCATACAACTGCAAATTTTGCCTCTTGTTATATGCCGGTGTAGAACCTGTCTCTCACACTAGGGGTCATATTGTTCATTCCATGCATTTGTTGGTGCTGATAGAGTTTGTATACAGACTCATGATGTTTCGAATCAGGTTGCTGAGAAAAATGTTTGTATATAAGAAAAAGAGAATGGGAGAAAATTCTTACCGAGGAGATTCAAGATATGTGTTACACACAAAGTATTGGTAGGATGATCACATGAAGGATGAGGCAGGCAGTCATATGGCACTCATTAAACAGAAGAGAAAATCACACAGGTTTAATGTGATAACGAAAACCCAAAGGAAATATAAAGCACTCTGTAGACTGGGGTAGAGACAGGAGGATAGGGATAAGTGATTGGCTCTAGTGAACAAATAATACACCTCTGGGTTCCATCAAATGTGAGCAGTTTCTCAACTGGCTGAGGAAATACTATTTTCTCAAGTAAAACTGTGCTCCACCATGCTGCTTGCTTGACATTCATTCTTTGCATAAGTGTCCACATTTCTAGAGGGTCATATCTGCCTGCCTCTCTGTCCAACTTGCACCTTGGACATTCTGAATGACTTCCAGTGAAAGTTATTTGATAGTTTGCACTTAAGTTGGGTAAATATATGTTTTGTCCCAGAAGATCATTGTAACCTCCACTTTAGGTGATGCTCAAAACTGTATTTCATCAGTTTTCATAAAGGCTGTTGGATTCTCATTTCAATTTCTATTTTGTAGCATGCAGATGCAAGCTTAGAGCAGCCACAGTACTTTCTAAAATGTCTAGCAGTAAAGATAATTATCACACAAAGTAGCAGTTTGTTTTTTATGTTAAATAATATTTTCAGCAAGGACGGAATGGAAACCCCTTGCTACCCACACCACATGTGCTGCAGTGAATACCACATGCTGCAGGTATCAACACAGTGATGGAAATGAGAATTATCAAGGAAAGTTATCAGCATGCTGTTTACATGGACAACTCTAAATCTCAGGGACCAGTAAAAGCAAAACCATGACCAAAAACTGACTACCTTAGCAAAATCACAACTTGCATTATACTCCAATTCATTACAATATGAAGCTGCGATGACATAATACCATGACATTTTAGCACGTATTTTCAGTCACACCCTCATCATACACCACAACACGATGCACACAGTGAAGAATGGCCTGAGCTTTTTCAAGATCACGTTCCTTCTTCTAGGTAAATGTTAGGCCTGTCCGCTCCTCTATTGGAACAGTACCTTAAAACAGAGCATAACTGCTGCCTTCCAGGTCCTTCCCCATTCACTATCCAGTAGCATCCTAGCATTTGATGCTATATAACCTATTATTTAGCTGAAAAGCTAACAAAGGATCAATCCACCAATCAATCCTCTTACACGCACAAACATACCACAGTTCCTGTTCAAAAAATGCCATTTTGATGTGGAAAGTGCCCAGCATAGGCACGAGGGATAATAATATCATTTCCCTTTGAAGGAAAGAAAACTGTGCGGCAGTATCAATGGACACCCAAGCTTCAAAAAAATCAGCAAAGAGGTGTTATTGGAGAAATTCACTTACAATGAATATGTTACTTAATGTATTGAGTATCTGCGAGTAATACGCATACTTTTACCCCCAAATGAGTTTACATTTTTAGGAACTTTTCTTGATACAGGAAGCCTTCACTGTCAACTCTGTCACTTCCTGCTTGTGATCTGATTATCCAATGTTTCGAAGAAATAGTTTCTAAATTTCCCTCATACTAAATTTTCCTGCAACAAAAGAACCAATGTGCTTTATTCTTGTTGCAAATTCTTTCACATTATTCATTCTTATGCTGAATTGTGACACTGAGTACCTATCTAAAGCAGAATTCAGAACAATAATGCTTGTCATCTTGATTTATTACGTTCAGTAGGGTATTAAGCAACTTCCCTGAAGACAAAACAGCCACGGCATGAAACTGACCACTCAACTCCACACTGTGCCAAGGTTAAGAACCAGAGCTATACCTCTGCTCCACCGTATGTCTTCATGGCACAACTTAAATTTACCAAACCAAACACAGTAGAAGAGTAACTAGTAACTACAAATTGTTGCAAATGTTAATGAAACAAAACTGTTATATGTTGCCAATAATATAGAAAGAGTTCATTATGTAATTCTTTAAGGAAAAACTTCTCATACACATGTGATAAAAAAGTTATCATTGTAGGAAACTTAACCTGCACCATACATATTTGATCTTTATTGTTTACCAAAATTATCATACATATACATATGCATCTGAGTGACATCTGTGTAGGGAATTTGGCTCTCACTAGACATGTCCACTCTTTTTGTTTGTCACTTTACCTACACTAAATCTATATTTTTCTATGACACTTTTGGCTATTTAATACAGATGAAGAAACAAATGGGAATTACAGTTGATGATATGACAAAGGTTATTGTTGCTACACCATAAAATTATATGAAGTATATTTTTTCCAAAAACCAAAGTTACATACATAAATAAACCAGCCTACAGTACAGATAAAAGGTTCTATCAAGATTTTATCATTAGTTGTCTGTTAAGTCTCTACCATCAGATTCAGTTATTAATCATTTTATTTCCAACATTTCTGACTTACGTAAGAGTTAACTACACAGGGCACTGCAGAAGCATTAATTAATTCTGTAGTATATGAAATGCACAGAACTTCTTTCATTTAGTATAATAAACCATCACTACATGATCAAAAGATGATCACTAACATATGAATAGAGAGCCAAACTACATTCAAAAAATATTGTCACCATTTTGTTTGGTTCAGCTCTACAGATATGAGGAATGTTATAAGCTGATGTGCATGTGCAAATAGACCATTTTAATTGAAAACTGCACATAATGTTGATCAACAACATAACCGTTCAAATTCCCACCCAGTTATAAAATTAACTTTGTTCTTATCTCATTTTCTGAATTCCCCTTCAATGTGTCAAAATGAACAAACGAAAACTGGAAAAATCGTGAAATTTCAACACAGTAACATTATGTGAAAAAACAGAACTATTAATATATGACACTGTAACTGTTCCCAACATTTCTGTCATGTCAGAATTATATAAAATGTACAAGAATTTTCTCACTTCTCCCTTAAAATGTAATTTTCAGAGATGTTGCACACATAGCGGCTGGGCTGGCCGGCCAGCCAGCCTGGGAGCACACTCACTTTAGTTACTGGCTGAACAACATACACCTGTGAGTTCTGAGCTTTTTCCAGAGGTGTAGCTGAGAATTTCATTCTTCCGGGATATGATGCTGCATCTCTAGTAAATCAGACCCCGATATTTCAAGGCAATGTATTGTCCTCATCTTCAAGGTTTGGAAATGTCCCAGGAACTCGTCATGGACATTTTGTCATATCCCAGAAAAATGATATCTACACCATACCACCTGCTTAAACTGACACACCACATCATCATAACTTGTAATGAAAGGCACAATACTGTCTCTCTATTTGGGTACAATGTAAAACTACATAAATTACAAATTAACTTACGATTCATGACGTCTGAAATTAAATTCAACTATTACAATACTTGAATATTACAGTCTTCTGGATTGTGATGCCATGTAGTCTGATAGGAATTTGTCTTTTGGAGGAAGATGCTGCTTTCATCTTCGAACTTCTCATCCTGAGGATGGAGGAAGCACATGCCTCTGAGGCATCTGAAAATTCCTACTACACCAACGGTGCCACATACTAGAAGGCAATAATTTTCATAGCCACCATTGTAAAAACCTAGATCTTGAATTTTGTAATACTTCCTACAAAATACATAGCACTTCTGGTCACAGACCATAATAAAAGTGAGAATTGGCTTGAATTATAATTATCTAAAGTAATCACTGTTAAATCTTTGGTATATTTTGGTTAGTTCGTGTTGGTACGTTTGCCAAATTGTGCAAGTCATCCAAAGACTTCTTTGCAGCTGTTGATATATCATCCATAGACTTGAGGGCTGTTGTTGTAATGTCATCAAGAGACTTCTTTGTGTGTGTGAAAAGTTCATCAGTACTCTTCACTGCAGTGCTGGCAATTTCTTTCACTTCAGCATCAATTTTATTGATCACCCATTCAATTGCTTGCCTACCCTGGAATTAAGAAAAGTTCTCACATACACAAATTAAAGCCAAGAACATGCTTACTTCCATTTCACACAATTATTCGTTCGACCACGTAAATGTAATTTACATAAATATTACCTGATTGCTGTGTGGGCCTTGGGAACATTATACAAGAGATAAAAAAACTAGCGACTACTGCCTTAGCAATTCTTAAATCAACATGACAAAAACACAGGCCATGAATGAGAAAGACAATGAAAAGCTATGAACAACACAGTATGATGTAACATGTCAACACACATTTGCCACAGTCAAGTTCATGAGCAATGTTATACATGTGAGATGTAATTTCCATGACTCTTTGATCAGCCAACACAGTTTTGTCCAGTGCAGGTCTCACTATACGTGGTTGGAAGTTATTAAATATAAGGGGAAAAAACTTCTGCTGAATGCCATAAAAGCTAAGTATAGGCAGATGAGCATTGGAAGTTAGTCATTCAACAACCATGGAAGTTGGCAGCATCAGCTGACTAAGTACCAAGTAAATGTTTAAGTCCAAAAATATATGTATGTATGTTAAGTGACACAACGGTCCTTACAAGTCTGCATTCATGTTACCCTGTTTTTTCCCACAAGAAGTTTGCACAACCTGGTTTTATCCAACATGCCACGATCACTTCCATTAAGTTCAGTGCTGGATGACTCTACAACTGTATTTAATACACTGCTCAGAAACTGCCATTAACACTTGCAATTATCCAGTACTAAATTCAAGGGATTACTCATGTATTTCTAGGACACTTGTATAAACAAACAAACTATAAACACTCAGATACTACTGTAAAAACTGAAATAATTTTTATGATGACAAAATAATCTGAACCTTAAGCAGGTACCCTTTTCAGGGCCTACAGTTCCAATATTGCTGTCAAGGTTCCATCTCCTCTGGCTAGTGCTCAAACAGGGCTCTTGTCCTATCCTACAGCAGTTGCCCTCTTCTGTGCCTGAGGTTAACAATAACCCATCTCTTCTTCACCATCCTTGCAAATGACTAACACTCCTTTTCTATATGACCTGTTACTTAACCCCACACCTCTTCTACAAAATCAGCCACTTTTCCAATTTTGTTTTCTCTAACCATAAAGAGAGGGGTAGTGTTCCTCCAAAGTGTTGGCATCCCCTATACAATGATATAACCCAGAAGCCCACAATTTGAGTACAAATCAAACTGTTCAAGGCATGAAGCATTGTAGAAGTACTTCAGACATTCCTTCTGAAGGAAATAGTAGAATAAATCCTTAAACTTGGATTATCTCATCTATGCAAGCCATGACCATAACATCATATGAAGAAGGTAAGTACAAAACTTACCAACAATATTTGTCTCCTCTAAATTACAGACAGCTCTACTAATTAACATACACAGAAATACCATCAATCACATTAAACAAGATATTACAGCAATCCCACACATAGTGTGGGGTGTTAGAATAGAAAAGTAATGGGGTTTGGGCCCTTTCAATCCCAATGCACCTACGCCTTAAATCAGGCCCTTTGTGCCCCATATTCGGATAACAAGTCATGGGAGCCCTGGTCCTTCAAAGAACTTCCAGATAGCCCCCAGATTCAGACTCCTAACATAATCTGGGTCCAAAAAGGAGCCCAAATTAAATTAATAAGAGATGTTCTGTTTCCAGACCCCTCCATCTGTCTCTCTAAAGTCCTGGAAATCAAACTCATTCCAGGTTCCCCAGTGGGAGCCCTTATGGAGAGAATTGCCCATTTCCAGAGCCTTCTTTAACATGTTCGCTGCCAGCTATTTAAATATCCAGGGACGTTAAAATGCCAGCCATTTAGAGGGTCCACAGCCCCTTCTTTCATGATTTCGGTAAAAAAAATAATTACATGAAAACTATACGAGATAAAGACTTGAAATTTAGAACATACCTTCACTAATGTTTCAGCGTGTGATATCGTGTGTAGTAGCCTTCTGGATGCAGAGGAACACCACACTGAGCACAGAGAAATCTAGTTTCTTTCTTGATATTTTATCGCACACACACTCAACATTTTTGAGTTGGCGTTTTATCATATTTGTGGGTGGAATATGGACCAGTTTGTGATTCTTTAGTTTTCCATCAAGCCTGCTAGGAGGTCATTTTTTGGGACACGTTTTGTTGGAGTAGGTGTAGGTGTTCTACCCGAGCCTTGCGATTCATCAGATGATGGTGATGTTGATGATAGAGCATCTGTTGTGTGTATCAGATTTCCTGTGATATCTGACATGAAATCTAGCAGCTTCTATAGTGGGAAGATGAGTAACAGTCCAAATTTATCAGTATTTTAATTCTTCTATGTTATGCAAATCTTCTTCCCTATGTACTTTATTATTTTTAACCACGTACAGTCAGAACTGTGGTGGGTAAAACAACTTCGGGCAGCGGGTTACTGGGTTTTAATTAGGAAACATTTATCACTGCAAATGACAACAGTTTTCATCTACAATATGTAACATAGATGACAGCATCTATTTTACCACATTACCTTTCCTGCATTGAGTGATATTTTGGTGGTAAGAAGGTCCTCCATGTAGCTGTTGAGTGGAACACCTTTCACAGTTACAACAGCCTCTTGTTTCAGTAGGGTTTTTCTGGGATCCTGAGGGTGAGGCGCGTAACTCACAGTCTCATCTACAGCGATGAAGCTACAGAACGTTAACTGGAAAACAGTCCCGTTCTGTTTTAGGCTCAATTAAAGTACCTTCATACATGTCTTTTGATACTAACTTGGTAAAACTTTTAGGCACAGTAACACTCTTCACTGCTTCTTTAAATGTCACAACTGCAATAAGGCAGGAAAACCTTGCCACTGGCAGAATCACTTTGCTTTTCTCTTCCTTCTCAGGGTCTGCATCATAACACACATTACCCTGTCCAGACATAACTGAAACATGATGGTTCAGTCCTAAAATGTGTGAAACCCATACCACACAGTATCTAGGTAGCTACTGAGTGAGACACACATACAGATGTGGCCCCCTGCATAATACTACACAACTTACATCATAGTAGGCAGGGGAACTACAACGTGATGCATGAGGGTGGTCACATCTATTCTTGGGCAAACAAGCAAAACCATGCCACACAATTCCATGAATGAGGCAAGCCTCACTGGCCATATCAACACAGATGAAAACTGAACATGTCCATAAGTAGCAAACATTTTCAGGACAGGCACACAAAATAACTTCATTCTGGAATAAAATCTGATATTTCAAAACAAAGAAGTTTGCAGCATGCTAAATGGTCATATTATCATGTCTGCCCTTACCAAATGTGTGATTAGATGTAATGGATTTCTTGAAAATTATGACATATGTAGGTATAATCAGTGATCACATTAAATGGCGACAAATCATACTTTCACACCCTTCGTTATCAAGCAACCTGTTCTACTCAAATTTATAATTTTTATACAGTTGTGAAATTTCATACGTTCGCAACCTATTACCAAAATTTTGTAAACTTCTCTCATGTACTTAACACTTAAAAAATGTGAATATCCATCAATAATAATTAAAAATGGTCACATATAAAAAAATGGAAACTGTGAGCAAATACAGCCCCAGTAACAATATTCCTTCCTTGCAGAATATAGCATGTACTGTAATAAGATTAACAGGCAGCCTTTCTAATAATTAGCACCCTTGCCCATCATATATTAAATATGGGCTTGAAAGACTCTGGAAACTAACAACTGAACTGATGGGGTACATACAGCACTTTAAATTAAAATAGGCAGTAAAAGGAAATACTTACATTTCTTGTCTTCAATGTCATTTGCCTTGTGAGTGGGTTCACTTCAGAATGCTCACTGGCATAACAAACATTGGTGGATCCAACAAGCTAAAACAAACAACCATAATATAGAAAAATTCATGTTTATTCCTAATTTAACTTTCAATTTAATGCAAGTACTCTTATTTGCAGCATCTTTCATTGGTTAAGGTGATAATAATGTTGGTCAAGTTTACAAATGGTGTACTCCTTGGCACAGTACACACACTTTCTAAAGGTGTTCTTTAGCTAAACAACTTTCTATGGGTTCCTGGCACACATATACATTTATCTGCATTTACACCCATAAAAAATTTACAGCTGTTCCTGCCCCAGTTTTCATGAAACTCATGAATGAACAGCAACATTATGTGCAGACGAAGTACACCAAATTTCACACAAATCATACCAGGAATGTGAAAGGTACAGATATAAATTCTTTTATGCCCTTCAGTCATGAATGTCCTTCACTGCACCAACAGTCACAAAATGCCCAATCAGTCAACACATGCTTGTTTTGGGCATATTCAGTTTGAAGCTGTAACCAATTCAGTTGAAAACCCTAAAAATATGGGAAAATTTTCATTTATGCCCTTACTTAGATTATACTATTTTTCACTAAAGAATTTTTCATGAAACTCAACTGATCAATGGTAGCACATGGAGATATACAAATATACTGAATTTCAGCAACATCCAAGGAGAAATAAGGAGAGTTCATTTAAGCCCTTACATAAAGCATCCCTATAACTGGGCAAATTTTCACAAAAAAAAATGCTTGCTTAACTTTTTATAAAAGTACACATTAAAAAGCGATGAAGGAAAAGGTCCACCTAGGGTCAAGGTTAGGAATGTGTGGGCCCACACCTCCACTCCTCCAATATACCTCCATAGTGTGTACTGGGACAACTTTACCTTTGCCTAGTGAGGAAAGGCCATGAAGCTCCTCCAATAAAAAGGACACTTGTTACAAGGCTATCCTCCCCTTACCTTAACCTAAAACATTCACCACTATTTTGTGCTGAAAAAGAAGATATCAGCAGTTATCCAAATCACACCAGGATATATAATACACGTATATTCTAGATGTCACAAACAAGAACTGTAAACAATATTTATTAAGACCAACTAATTGCACATACTTGTCAAACCATTAAAATCACATTATCTGATTAAAATGGATTTAAAAATCTCCTACATGTTTCAATCCCTCTATGGGATCATCCTCAGG
>Ga0123354_10004619_pt1 | contig 19587 bp, 20 predicted proteins | sample TergutLab28metaG_2_FD_97872 | JGI IMG/M metagenome (GOLD analysis project Ga0123354, IMG submission 97872) | Labiotermes labralis P4 segment gut microbial communities from Petit-Saut dam, French Guiana - Lab288 P4 | ecosystem: Host-associated > Arthropoda: Insects > Digestive system > Gut ...
CTTGCTAAAGTTACACTATAAAAAGTCACACTAATTCCGCTGTACCAGTTGGGTATTGTGGCATCATGCCGTGTTGTGTAATGTTATGTTGCGAAGAGTGCCCTTCTACGGATGTGCATTCTGTGCTTCGTTGCGTGATACGCACTCTTCGCAACATAACATTACACAACACGGCATGATGCCACAATACCCAACTGGTACAGCGGAATTAGTGTGACTTTTTATAGTGTAACTTTAGCAAGGACGACACGGCTCCCTGTTGATGGTCCTAGGATCGAAACATGTCGGAGTTTTTTTAATGTTTTAATGTGTAAATTTTATATATGTACAGTAGTTGTCATAATAATTGAGTAACTCTTGTCTTTCCTTCTGCCGTGAAAATACGTAAAGCCTGTAATACTCACACTATGTAGGGTTCTGTTTCCCCTCTTATTTTACGCACTGTAAATGGATTGTAAATCCGTTGCCACAATTGCTCGTTCCGTTATTTTGAGGTCCATTTAAATCAGTTAATTAAATATATAAATAAATAAATTCTGTTCTTAAAATAAAATAGTCGTTTAAGCACAGCGGGATGTGATGGGAAAGCCGTATAAAAAGTGAAGTCCGAAGGGAGATTGCTTCCGGGAACGAGCTTGCGCTTTCGTGGTTACCTTTTGTGCTTCCGGATCCGCATTACCGTATATCAATCTCAGCTGTTCGTTATGACACTGTTGCACGCAGCGAGGTGACGTTGACGGATGTGTTTCCGTGGTAATGACGCCCGACCGCCGTGACACCCATCACATCACATCTTGCAGGTTGCATGCAAGTATTGACTGGCGCTGCCATCTAACTCACTGCCCGTGAAAATGAAACACGTTAACATGCTTTCAGAAAACTTCCTCCAACTTGCGCTTTCCCATTTCCTTTCGGCTGCAGCATAAGAATTGCTTATGCGTTAGCACGATCGTCTGTGTGCGTATACTCGTACTTCACAGTAAAGGTAAAGCAATCCCTGGACCGACCCTGAGGATCCCAGGAGGATGAGGCTCCCAGATTTCAAGACAAGGTGGTAAGGTCAACCCTACGCACCGGCCGCTTTTACCCCCCAGGAAACATTCGTGGTACTCATTTCTGTTAGAGGCTGAGTCAACCCCAAGCCCATATTGCGGCCGGAAGGATTATATCAATTAAAACTTCCAATGACACCCTCGGAAATCGAACCCGCAACCTCCCGGCGTGTAGCGCAGTGCCTTAACCAGCCGCACTACCGCGTGTCCCCGTGCTTGAGAGTAGAGGTACTGAAGTGTAGGAAAGCTGAAGTATCCAGAAATTATCTGGAACTAACAAGAGAGCACCGTTCCCACTGGTCGCGCGGATTAAAGCGCGGGTCTGCGGCCGTTCCCTTGCTGGATTTGCGGGTTCGAATACCGTTGAGGGCATGGATGTCTGTCTTCGTATGAGTGTTGTGTGTTGTCAGGTGGAGGTTTCTGCGACGGGCCGATCACTCGTACAGAGGAGATCTACCGAGTGTGAAGTGTCGGGAGTGTGATCTCGAAACCTCAACAAAGAGGAAGCTCTGACCCAATAGGGACTGTTGCGCCATGCAAATATAAAGCATGTAATCGCAATACGCAATACGTTTGCCTATATAACGGAATATGAAACTTGGTGCACAGCTGGACTATGACGATGCAAGTAAATTATGTACGAAACTTACAAACGATATTTCGACGAGCTGAACCCTGGAGGTTATGCATTACAGACAAATTTAACAAAAGTCCACTTAGACATAAATAATAAGTAATTGACAGTAGTATATAACAGGCTGTATTAATATTAATTCTATAATATTTCGACAGTTCTGAAGAACAATGCATTATGGAACCCCAGTCGACTGACGTCACAACTATCTGAGAAGATTCAATGTTGCAATCATCAGAATGTGCCCCAGTGTTACCCTATATGTACATTTCCTCTCCTAGTCCAATGTTCCAATATCAGAGCATACTAAACCCATTTTTAAATTAAATATGAGAAAATGTGAACGTTGTCGGAAAATTCCGATTTATTAGTCATATTGATCCATAATACATTCCATAAATGGGCTTTCTTGACACACACACATAAATATGTGGACCCCTAAAATGTTATAAACGGACTGCAAACAAGTTAATATACCATAAAGACAGCTGCTGGTAATTGTTGTCCTACTTGTGCGGTCCAGTCATTGTTATTCAATGTAATAGCTTTATCTATGAAACCATGTATGGTTGACTAGCAAGAAACCAGCGACGGGAATATATGCATTCGCAGAGTGCAACCAACAAGATGCAGCGTTTCACAATTTGTTTATTTCTGCTGCTAGCCGGCCAGGCTAGCAGCAGATAGCAGTAATGGTCTGACAAATACCTGACGCTGTATGTGCAGTTTTGAGCTCCTGATGATGGACGGAAAACCCGTCTGAAACATGCACAGCGTCTTACAGAAATAAACAAATTGTGAAACGTTGCATCTTGTTGGTTGTATTCTGCGAATATATTAGCAATGCACGGACCTATGAATGTTAAATTTAAAACGGAATATGTATATTTACGAAAAGAAATTAAAAGAACGACAAAGAGTGAAGAATGTTTGAGGCGAAGGATTTTGTATATGCGTAATTTAGGAATATATTGTGCATTCAAAAGTATCAGACCTATTAATAAACCCATCTTTTTACGTAGGGAAGTTAACTCTATGGAGTAAAATGGTTTTTCGGAAAGTTATATACATTGATCTACTTAAGAAATTCCTAGCCTTTTGAAGTATCCTAATATTCATAATGGTTTTCACAAAGGTTCATCACTGCTCCATATTAAATGATATTTATTAAAGATGTAAACATAAATTTATGAATCTGATGTTTATTGGACCGTGCTTCATTGCGATAACTGAAGAAGGAAAAAACCAACTAGATGCCACGTATTATTTTATTGTACTTCTTATAGGTTTAACATGTTTCGGGCATTACTGTATCCATCATCAGAAACTCTCGACTATGATGTTGATTACCACATTGGTCGTTTCGTTCTTGGTTTCCTGTATGTTGGAGGTTAGGTGCGGTTAGGCTGGAGTAGTGTCCGGGCTGCAGGCTATAGCCCGCAGCCCGGACACTACTCCAGCCTAACCGCACCTAACCTCCAACCTGCAGCAATCCAAGAACGAAACGACCAATGTGGTAATCAACATTATAGTGGCGAGCTCCTGATGATGGGCACAGTAGTGCCCGAAACATGTTGAGCCTATAAGAAGTACAATAAAATAATACGTGGCATCTAGTTGGTTTTTTATTCTTCAGTTATCATAAAACTATGAAGTATATTTTCGCACTTTAATAAATTATATGAAATGCAGATTATATATTATTTATAGAACTGGGTGTGTGAAAGTTTATCCGTACAATATGAACCAACTGGATGCACTATTTACTTTCAATTTATTTCAATAATTAACATCTTCATGTTCGAGCTGGCTTACTTTTTATCATCAGTAGATACTACTCTGTATATACCAGTTGCTGTATATACAGAGTAGTACCTCCTGATGATGAACAGTAAGCCTGCTCGAAACATGTAGAGGTTAGTTACTGAAATAAATTGAAACTAAATAGTGCATCATGTTGGTTCTTATAGTATGGATATATCACAATGCACGGTCAACAAAACATTAAATACGTGAAAGTATGTAAGAGAACATCATAATTATCATTGTCAATTGATCATAGGTTAGATCGTCTTCTGACAAAAACTTTTCAGCACTTCCGTAGCTCTCTTCCGTTTCAGTATTGTGTCTTGTACGTCTTCGGCCTGTAGGAATCCCCAGTTGTCATTTATTTCGTACTTCTCTTCATTTTTTTTCTCTCAAAGGGTCGAATTTTCGTGCACATGTAACACGTGTTCTTGTAGTGTAGCGTACTGTGACCACCTTCTTTTGAAGTGTTACTACTGATTCCTGGTTTAGGATTTTATCCCTTTTATTCCTTCCTGTTCATTTGTTAATACCCTGTAAGAGCGTCGCTTCTATACCCCCATAATCTGCTTACATGCTTCCTGCTCCAAATTACAAGCCGGGAAAATAATGCTTTTTATATGACACAAGTTTAAACACCAAGTAATCCTGAACACTGCTAATGCGTACTATATATTCTTACATGACACTCTGAATTCCCCCAATAATAAGTTGTTTTCCACCTTCAGTTTTATTTTCAACGGTTCTCCGGAGACTGTTTTGGGGCCGTTCATGAATAACCGTTAATAGCTGTGTTACACTGCACTGAACGTCCATTAACTTTTGATGCTCCCACAGAAAGGCTGTATACGGTAAACTTTCAGAGCACATACATTTATATTGATTTTGACGGTTGTTTGGCCGTGCATCTTCATCATGAAATAATGTGAAATGCCAGCTTGATACAATAAGGTGTTTTTATTGATGTATTCTTAGTTCGACATGTGTCAGGTACATACGCCCATCATCAGGAGCATTGGATGTTGAGTTGCAGCATGTGGTTTTCTGCGCAGAGTTTTTGGATGGGTGGTGGTCTTGAGAGCCGCTGCGTAGGTCGTGTGTACGGTGCTGATGGTGCTGTGCGACGCTACCATCCGCACCGTACACACGACCTATGCAGCGGCTTTCAAGACCACCACCCATCCAAAAACCCCGTGCAGAAAACCATATGCTGCAACTCAACATCCAATGCTCCTGATGATGGGCGTATGTACCTGACACATGTCGAGCTAAGAAAATATCAATAAAAACACCTTATTGCTTCAAGTTGGCATTTCACATTATTTAAATTGGTTGTGTTTGAAGGAGATAATACTACAACTGTTTGCAAAGTGATAAAATATAGTGAATTTTAATATTAAAATAATGTAATGTTCATTTCCTAGTGAAGTCAGTTGTGATCTGATTGAATGTAGCAATCGCCAGTAAGATTATTTGTAGAGGTATGTTCTAATTCAATGAACGTTATTTGCAAATATGTCAGTAGCAGACTGGTGAAATCAAAGCTTCTAAGGCTGCCGTGACTGGAATGAGAGAAAACAAGGATCAAAACCAGGTAAAGAAAACGCAAACTGAAAGCGGATGGAAGTGACGCGTATAAAATAAACATTGGGGCAGAATGGAAAGAGAGGAACTATAGATGCAACGAAAAATGACATGAGGCATAGACGTGATAAAACAAATAGGACACCAGAAAAAGTAAAATAAACCAGCCGACAGAAGAAGAAAAAGATGGAATGTAAAACGGTTAAATGTAAGAAGGAGAGAAGAGGCGAGTACGGGAAAATAAAAGCTAGGAATTTCTTACATGAGAAACAGAATAATAATTGGATAAGTTCCGAGGTAGAAACTGAGAAATAGATATGCATGTTGCAACAGAGGGAAAGAAGAATTTTGGTTAAGAGGAAGCAGAAAAAGAGGAAACGAAATAGACTAAATTAAACTGAGCTGTTGACGGCAAAATGAAATAGAATGAACAGACTGGGAGGTAAACGTGACGTATCGCACAATACATGCGCATAAAGAACTGAGAATGTGTCCATTTAAAGACGAAAATTAATCTGAGTTACATTTGAAGATTCAGTTCGTACCACGCAGTAAACAAAAACCCTCTCGATTGTAAAAACTAATCAGTCAAGCTGGATAGGGAAAGAATTGCTCTCAGATCCATTACAATCATATAAATATTCGCGTATTATAGGGAACATCATAGAACCTTTTAATGCTAAACCCGATGGAACATGAGTCAGCCATTAGACCTTAAAGTGGAAAGCAACACAAAGGATATGACCGACTGGCTGCATGTAGCAAACTTCGTCTTGAAAACTGACAGTTCCTCAGTTAGTAAAGAAAACTCATTTTATAAAACTAGAAGTTTCATGACCATGCTCACAAGACCCCGCCACTTACCCATATCCTGAGCGAGATGAATTCAGTGCATGCAATCCCGTCTTATTTTAAGACATATTTTAATATTTGCATCCCATTTACACCTAGGTCTTCCATGCTGTCTTATTTCGTCACGTTTTCCACCAAACCCTCTTATTTTCTCTCCCTTATGACGTAAGAAATACCAGATAACAAAAGAGTAATAAAAATTACCAAAAGAGATGGCTTGAGCATTCACAAAGTGTATCTATAAGTATAAAACGAAAGCTTTTGAAGCTTATATGGGTGTAAATGGAAAGGTAGAGGGCGTCAGACAGTAAGATGGGGTGTCCGCATTTTGTATTGCCGTGCAGTCAGATATTCTGCTTAGCACGTGTGGGCATGCTCATTGATTAGAACACAATAGTTCCAAGTAATGCCACGAGCAGAACTTTGCCCCATTCCCTCTGGTCAAGAAGCAACATCACCTGTCACGTCGGTCAGAAACTGAGGTGCTCCACTAGGGTAGAAACCATAACTGGATGCAATTGAAAAGGCTTCCACCATATCGAAAATTTGTCGAACGTGACCAGGAATTCGGATTAGCGGTGACTGCACACACAGCATAAACGGAAAGCATTTCATAGCATGAGAAATGACAATACTAAAAAGTAAGGAACTTCGGAATCGAAATAATAATTTCATTTCTTACTTGCTTATTTTGCGACGCTGACAGTAGCCCATCCTTAGGCCTACTAGTATCGAATGGTAGGATATTTAAAAAGTGTAACATTTCAAGTAATGTAAGTCTCTGAGCACTGATGTTTATCTGATTCACAGAGAATGTAAATCTTGCCCACTGTGAATACACCAGCTGGTCAGTTCTGTCTGTATTTGTTGTGGCATTTATAATAAGCACACAAACTTACCTCGTGAGCAAAGAAGAAAGTTTCTGGATGTTACAGGAGGTGGCACGTATAGTCGCCATTGGGCTTAAAATCTAAGCAGAACTCTTTTTTTTTTTGTTTAGTTCGAGATTTTATGGCAGCATTTTGCAGGAGTAACAGAAAAAACTCACTAAAATACTGTGACTGTAGCCGGTCTGAGGGCCGAGTTGAGCCAGTGACTTCCCGAATACAAAGTGGGCGTGCCTTCCACTCGAAAGTTACTTCATGTTCACATTTGTATTGTTTTAGAAAGAAGTACTCCCGACTGCAGATTTCGTAATGTAGTATGTCAGAGTGGATATTATTTTTTACACGGACATTTACAGGTAATTGAAAAGAAAAACCTCGGAGATTTTGGTCTTCTGAGGTGTTAGGCAGTGGCTCGAGCAATCTAAGATATTCTGACGTATGGAAAAACCAAGCGCTTTCATCCTCCAGATTTGGTGCGTCCTTTTGTATGCGTGACTATGGCTGTCTACTTTGCGCAGAACGATTCGGAGTTTCAAGAATATTTGTTTATGATATTAGAACCCATTTACACTCAGTTACCATGGGCTCGCCACTGCGGTGTATGATCAGGGTTAGTTTAGACACAAACATTTCGCCCATTGTGGCTACCCGAAAAATTACAGACTCTTCGTCCGCGTTGCGCTCGTTCCACCATGGCGGTTCCGCGTGTAGAAGGCTATAACCCATTAAATTATGAAATTCAGTTACTTTTATTTCCTACCTTAAAAACGCACTGCCATTGCTTACAAAGACCAACTAGTTTATGCTGTACGGGAACATAATTGTCATTTTCTTTAAGAATCACGACAAATATGAGGGCGCAATAACCAGACGGTATGTTACAATGAAGTGCTTCCTGCATATGGAAGCAGGTGACCTCTTTTAAACTCTTAATGGGTTGTTTGTGATTTCATCAAATTTTCACTATGTATCTCATAAAACAGAAAGAGACCTCAGAACAGGACAGGTTGCCCGAAGTATTCAAGGTATTACACGCTGGAAACGTAAGGGAATATTCCCTTTTTCCTGTTGCCTGCTGCGCCTATGGCAGTGAGATAGCCGTGCGAGGTGTAAAACACAGTCCAGCAGTTTCCCACCGTCGTCACAGACCCGATAACTTCAAAGCAAATCACCAGTGTGGAACGATTCCTGCTATGGACACCAACTTGCCCGAGTTGCACATATTTAAATTAAGCTACTCCAGCATTACTGGCATGTGATCCATTATTTTGAGATTTAAATGAGAGAATGTAGGCAGCTTATTTACCTTCGATGTTTAAACGGAAGAACGAGACTGAGCGAAGAATACAAACCGTGGAGTATCTTTGATAGTTTATATACTTTAAAAATACAAATTTTGCTGCAGGGTTAAGTTTTTTCAAAGAAACATAGTTTGGCGTTGAAAAACGCAGAACACTACCAACAGCAAGAAACCCAAATATTAAATACTACACTTCGCAACATAACGGGCGATATTGATTTGTTTTATGACGTATTATTCTGCCGCGTTACTCACGATGCTGCAATAAATAGCAAAAAGTTGTGAATATTTATGATTCATGACGTCATCTTGTCTCAAAAGTCTCTGTCCAATGTGTCTATCCATGGAACGTGTAATCCATTCTGTATAGATATGGACGACGTAATTTGGTTCAAAGAACACAGTGCGTTAAGAATGCTCAAATGTGCGGTATGCCGGGTGGATTGACCTGCAGTGCTTGTCACCACAAGAATAGGAAATGTATGTGCGTATAGCGTAACACTGTGGCACTTCCGCTTAACTATTGTTGCCTTGGGAACACAACAATGCATTCCGTGTGACTTGGAAAATTGTATGTATCAAACACAACTGTGTCACACGAGGTGTGACACAGTTGACGTGCGCGTGCATGCTTATAGTAAGACCTTATGTTCCCCTAAGACAACCTGAAGATGGCCAGTACAGGCCGAAACATGTAGTTATCCATTATATAGTCATTATATACACCTCATGTGACACAGTTGTGTTTGACTACATACAATTTTCCAAGTTTCACACACACAACGGGGATGACACACTTCCTAGACATTCCGTGTGTGTTGTTAAGCTACATGTCACTGTAAACTATATAAAAGTATTGAGTTTTGCACAACAGCTTTTTAATGAGAAATTTATATCTGTAGCAAGTATATAAAACGCACGTAGGTATTCACATAAAGTGATTGATGCTGCATTGAAACAAAAGGATGTTCGTTTGATCATCGCCTTCTTGAGACATACTGTTTGGCGAAACAGATCTTTATGGTAGAAAAGTCGCTAGCGCGTTCTCTCAGTTTTTGTGTTGCCGTAAAAACGCATTTTGCAAGATCAGACGGAAATAATTAATTATGAAGTAGTAAGAGCTGTATTTTTGCCTCAGTTATCCGTCGTGAAAATCTGCCCTTTTCTATGCCGCATTACATTGTCATCTGCTTCCTGTCTAGTTCTACCATGTTTTTCCACATTATCTCACAAACGGCAGGATTTTCGGAAAATAAAAAGTTTTAAATAAGAAATGTGTTTTGATTTTATCTACAACTTTTGTCTGAAAGGTTTGTCGCTCTAAGAGGAATTCAGCAAGACATTAGCATTAAAGTACATAGATCATAACCTGTACAGACTGGCCACCCTGGAAAGTTCAAACTTGCAACAATCAAACCTCGTTTGGGTCCTTACCCCAAATTTAATTTTTTTTTTAGATTTATTCAATCAGTTACGAACATTGTTCGAAGGGCATTAAAACTGATCTCTGAAACCAATTTCATGAGAGCCTTTGTTAGGAAGTTGTTTAAAAATCATGCGTGTTCTACCTTACATGTTCTTGATAAAGTCATTCATTTTTTTTAAATCGTTAGGGAATGTAAGTGAACCCTTGGATCAGAGTTCTGGAGAGGCTCAGTAAGTCAAGAAATTTTCCAATTGTTATGGAACCCAAATTCCATTGCATTGCTCGTAACACCCTTCAAACGGACACTGTCTTGAAAGAGGCGAATTGAATTCGCATTCCCAATCTTACTAGATATGTCGCCAGTTTCACCTACCATAATTTTGTTGCCCTGACATTGTTCGGTGAAAATTACAAATTATCAAGCTACCTGATATCTGTAGAATAAGAACCAACCAGATGCTACTTATTGTTTTATTATACTTATGATAGGTTCAACATGCTTCGGGCACTGCTATGCCCATCATAAGGAGCTCACGACTATAGTGCTGATCACCACATGTCCGGGCTGCCTACACCTAACTTCCAACCAACAGCAACCCAAAAACCGGACGGCCCATGTGGTAATCAACACTATAGTCGTGAGCTCCTGATGATGGGCATAGCAGTGCCCGAAACATGTTGAGCCTATCTTTAGTATAATAAAACAATAAGTAGCATCTAGTTGCTTCTTATTCTTCAGTTATCACAACGATGCACGGTCCACTACACATCAAATTATCAAGCTACCCTTTATGTGATTATCTCCATTATCCTCCAATGTCCAGACATTATTCTCATCACCCTATCCTTAAACACGGTTAAGTTCCTCACGTACCTTGAGATACGGAGTTGCACACCGATCTAATAAACTAGCTAATATAATAGTACAGAACGTCTTGATACTAAAGTTTTTGGATAGCAGGTAGACAAACTAACGGGATAAATGCACGTGAACAGTCGGCTCAGATAACTACGTCTAAACTACGGAATTCATATTGAAGTGCACAAATTTTGCACGCACGATCTTTGCACCCTGCCACTTTCAATTGACACTCGCGTGTATGGACATTTTATACACTCTGATATTCTTTATTACAGTCTTTGTCTTTACCACAGTTTCTGTCAATACTGTTTGCAAGAAACGCATGATGCTCAGCTGCACTGCTGACACTAGTCACGTTTAACCAGCCTTTACATAAATGCTGCTTGATCTGACGAATATTGATGGGCATTCTAATACACGACATCTATAAGACAATGTCGCCGCCATTTTTTAATACATTGTCTAGTTGCTACACTTGAGATGTTTTGTGCTGGTTCATCCGAATCGATGCCTCTTCACCTTATACAGACCAGCCTGAAAACATCGATCTGGTTATCAGCAGCAGTGATAGATTACACGGCTCCGTTCTTTGCTGTGAGGTTGAGACCGTCCTTCTTTTCAGTGTCAAATGGTAAAAAGATTCATTGATCCAACCCCTGGATTGTATTACTGGAGTGTTTCATGCAGGAGAATAGTGATAGGACAGACCTAGCTTCTTTCACCGCACTGGGGCGATATTGCTTGTTAGGTGGTGATCCTCGAAGAGTGGCCGGTCTTTTGAACACAACAGTGCCTTGTAAGTACACTGCAGGTGTTCTAAATTGATTTATGAAAGGGCCGACTTGGTATTTATTTGGAGATATGCCTACACGATTATTGTAACGTTACGAAGCTAGGCGCTATAGAGATTGGCTTCCACAACAGAAAACATCTTGCAGAGCTATATTATACAATTACGCAATAACTTTTCATTCACTAACTTCTATGCGTATAAATAGAAAAAGAGAAATAAAACGTAAAAAACCTAAAATGTCCTTGTACATATCATGAAGGCGTATAGGGGGAATAGAGGTACAGTTCCACTCATTGTAACCCCGGCATTAGATGGAGGAGAGGAGTCAACTTCTCGCCCCCCCTCCCACCGCTTTAAGCCCGGAGTAGGGACCCTGGTACCCATTGATTAAGAGACTTACTGGCCCCTGAAAGAATTTGAGAAGAGGAAAACCTATTTTTCTTGCCGTGATACGAACTCCGAGTCGTCCAGTGCGTGCCCTGGTTACACTATCGAAACTGCCATCCCGGTCGCACGGAACAATTAAGAGTTAAGTGCTTAGTATGTTCTACAAGTTCCTACCGAGTGTCAGAGGAAACTAAGGAAGGAAGCAAGAATTGCTTGTAGAATGTTCATCCTCGGCCTGAGAACGAATTGGGTTGCCTTCGATGAATGAATGTTACGGGCGGAGGAGAGCGTTATTGTTCCAGTTCCTGCAAGCGAGCTTCGAATTTGCTCTCACTTTTGAGATTACAATAAAAAGAAAAGCAAACAAAATTTTATCCAAAAGTCTGAAACACAAAATGCAAGTGGAAGCTCTGGATGGGAAACACCCATTCCCTGTTCGATTGCATGGACTTCGTCAGCAAAAAGTTGTATTTATACATGCCATATTAGATAAGCAACTCTTACATCAAACAATGATAGGCCTATGCAACTTGGCTTAAGGTCATGCGTGTTAATTAAGTCTTAATTACATGGTCGCAGGATCGAATTGTACTTGGTAAGAACTTGCTTGCCGATCCCCACGGCCGCTCGGTTTAAGACGTGGGTCTGCGGCCGTTCGATTGTTGGGATTGTGGATTCGAATCCCGCCGGAGGCATGGATGTCTGTCTCTTGTTGAGTGTTGTATATTGTCAGGTAGAGGTATCTGCGTCGGGCTGATCACTCGTCCAGAGGAGTCCTACCGACTGTGGTGTGTCTGAGTGTGATCGTGAATCCTCGACAATGAGGAGGTCTTGGCCCACTGGGGGCTGTTGCGCCGTGGTAAAAAAAAACTTGCCTACTTTTATTTTCAATGATTCAGTAATAACACAAACAGACTAGTGACCTAAGCGTCTTGCAGCAGATTCGAATGGGGCCTATACGAAAGAGCTAATGTAAGTTATTCCAACCATTGCTCATTGTCGTAACATACTTTCCTAAGATTCACCTTAATGTCGTCCTCCAGTTACATCTCAATTTTTCATGTCGTCGTTTCCTAAGAGAATTTTCTTGAAAGATCATTACACATTGCTTATCTTCACGTTACCTTTAATGCCCGATTCACTGCATCCTAGAATCTGCTGTCCTAAGGCAGATACAAATTAGAGAACAGCGACTTGGAATCGAGGGTGAATTGATCACATTACTTTACGAGTTATGTTTTTTTACCTAATTCTGGAAAATTTTATTCATGAGTCTAAAAACTACGAAAGAAACGAAGGCATAAAACTTAAAGAAGAGGCCTGTTTTAACAAACGGCAGCTGTAGAGTTACATATTTACGACATAACTGTCAATATAGATAAAAATAACACAAAATGTATTACTAATTAGGAAGATGTATCGACAGAGCATGTCTGTAATTGATTATAAACCTGGAATGAACAGATCATTTTAATATGCAACAAATAATATTTTGGACGGTCCTGGGGGAGAATTTCTAAACAAACATGCTTATACGGACATGTTAAATTCTTAAGTGTAAATTCTGTAGACTCTGCAGAGGAAGAAAGAAATTCCGCAGCGGAATCTGCAGTAGTATTTCATACTTCTAATACTATCGCGGTTTCTAATGACAGTTTATCCCATTTTTTCTTTGTTGCGCTCTTTTGAAAGGAACAGACCGCTTACAAGAATTTAGTTATGCACTAAACATTTTCACGGATACATGAATTTAAGCACCAGTATTTTTCAATCCTCATAAGCATACAGTTACCAGTACAAAATACGTCCACTTTCTAGGCTTTGTTTTGAAAAGATAAATCTTCCAGTTACTTTCATACTGTATGACATATTGTGTTAAATAATAATTGCCATTCCCTAAGCGTAGACTGAAGGATAATATTAAAATGGATCTCTGAGGAGCGCGATGGGAGCATGGACCAGATTTATCTGTCTCAAGATAGGGGCAGATGGCGGGATTTTGTGAATGCGGTAATGAAACTTCGGTTTCCATAAAATGCGGGGAGTTTCTTGTCTAGCTGAGGACCTGTTTGATTCTCAGATAGGACTCCAATCACTTCAATTTTAGTAATAACCCTTAACATATCCATATTCAAATAGTATACTGAAACAAAGGACTGTTTTCAAGATCTGGGGTTTTCACAGCCATGTTGATGAAGTTCCCAGTTTTCTGTAACGTGACGCATTGTAGACTGAAGCTACAGGGTGTCGCGCCTCAGAAGATTGCTTGATTAGTCTTAACTTCTAGTATTTTTTTATGAAATGTGACGATACAATTTCGTAAATTCTACGTTAATTTTGCAAATTCCATTTTTTTCCTAACAGAAATGTTACTGCTTTTTGAAAGGGCCCACGTATACTTTCCTAGTTGCTTTACTTCCTCGCCATTTCTAGCGCACCCTGTCTTCAAGAAAGTTTTCTTTAATGCACGTGTCACATGATGTGTAATGTAGATTAGGTGGCCTGCATTACTTGCGAAGTCTGATTTTGTGCGGACATTACTACAGACTAACCGCACTTAACCTCCAATCTACAGCAAACCAAGAACGAAACGACCAATGTGGTAATCAACATCATAGTCGCGAGCTCCTGATGTTGGGCATAGTAATGTCCGAAACATGTTGACCCTATAAGAAGTACAATAAAATAATAAGTAGCATCTAGTTGGTTTTTATTCTTCAGTTATCAAAATGATGCACGGTCCAGCACACATCAAATTACTAACATATATCTGAGTTAAAGTCGGACAAAAACAACGGACAAGTTGCAAGAAGTCGCACGTGCCTTTTTTCGCACATACTGAGCGGAATTCCTGTCTAAACTGCTAAATATTTCTCGAAGAGAAAAATGTGGCAAAAAATGTTATAGAGCTGCCCGCAATTTTATACCAAATATAAAATTTAGATTTAATGATTAAAAGGAGGGATGCTACTGAATTTTGCCATTATCCGTACAGTCGCATGCAGTTTTTATACCCTCATTCCAAGAAGGCATGAAGAACTACGCAGCGAAAAAGCAAATCCATCAAGCGTGTCTGAACTCGATCACTTCGAGAGCCAATAGCTGACCCCAGGAGAACAAGGCATGAGCGATCACTGTGTCGTACAGACATATCTGGAGCAAGATGCTATTATTCATACCTTTAGTGACAGGGAAGTGTGCCAGGAATATCTAGAATACAACAATACTTTGCATCCAATGGATAAGTGCGCCTCTGGGCAGCTAACCTCAATAAGATTGTCACTCGTCAGTATTTCAGATATAATAGCGTCGAATGACGTTATCAGTAACAAAATCAGCGGTTCTGGAATTTCACGTACAGCAGATTATTAGTTAGATTTGTCAAACCAAAATAACTAACTTCGTGGGCACATTACCTTTTGAGAAGCTAACGGTCATTCGACTATTCCAGAAACTCCCCTACTTCTATAAAAAACAAAAGTTCATAACAACCCGCCAATAATTCCTATCCTGGGCCAAATCAATCAAGTCCATAACATTTTTCCGTATTGTTGAAGACCAGTTTTGATACTACGCTCCCATCTAAGCTTAGGACTTCCTAGTGGTGTCTTACTTTCAGGTTTTTTCGAACCGTATCTTTTTGTCAATATCTCATTTATCATTGCGGACTTCATGACATGCCCATTTCACCCTCCTTCATATAGTCCCTCTACTAATATGCCTATAGTGACAAGTACATATAACGCAGCATCTTGTTAGAGGATAGTAATATCCTGTCTCCTGCTATCCTGTCCCTCTTAGCTCCTCACGTAATTGTCACATGCTGTAGATCCAAGTCCTTCCCTTAATATAAAAGGTCGGGGTTTACTCCCATACAACAGAACAGGTAGACTTCAAACTGAAGATGTTACGGAACTTTCTAACCTTCTATCTGCCTTTGCAGATTTCACCGTGTTTGAGGAGCTCTTGCTGTCACTTTTCCAATTACCGCACGAAATGCTATGGTCGGTCAGTCCCGCCATCTGTTGGAAATTACCTTGCCGTATTTTCATGTCTTCTTTGCCTCCGATGCTAAGACGTTATTATTAATAATGAAATGTATGCTGGACGCTTCTCGTCCATAAATAAATTACGAAGATCGCTGTAGCAAACCACCTTCTATTCATATTTAACAAACTTCTTGCGCATTTCATATCTTCATAAGCAACTGCAAGTATGTACAAACCGACTTGCACTTGCGATGTAATTTAAAATGTGGTGAGACGGACAACCTTCGTCGCGAAGAGAATTGACAATTTCACTTGTACTGTGCAACTGTCAGTAATTTTATTGTCATCATCATCATCATCATCATATTTATCTGTCCTCGTTTTACTTGCACATATGTAGAAAACAGTACTGTTATTGCCATTTGAAAGTACATGTGCACTGTGGAATGGGTGTGTGTATGGTACAAGAAATAGAAAAAAGCAAATAAACAATAGTGAATAGAGTCTATACACAACTTTAATTAATCATCAGTTCAAACAATTATCAGAAACAAGTTTCGGCTTTTAAAAAGCCATCTTTAGGCTGAATATAAATCAAAGGAGCAGTATGTATGTTACAGTGCCATATAAGATCGTCCACTCCTACGGTATTGTAACACATATACTCCTTCCTTGATTTATATTCAGCCTGAAGATGGCTTTTTAAAGCCGAAACATGTTACTGATAATTGTTTGAACTGATGATTAATTAAAGTCTTGTATAGACTCTATTCACTATTGTTTTATTTGCTAGTATAATATAACACAACAGGGTGTCTTGCCTAAAAACTATTAAATACAGGTAAATTTAATTAAAAACAGCGTGTAAATGGGATTAAAATTAACAGAGTTTTCAGAAAGACGTGGGAGGTGTCAGGGGCAGATGGCAAGGAGAATTTTGAGACTTAAAGATTGGGGCGGGCTTGTAGCAAAGCATACTTGAATTGCAGGGGAAGAAGAAGAGGAATAAGCCTATTTTATATCATCGGGTCGTACATTCTGCTGTTCTGCGATACGCTTTACCCTGCATCCAACATCTCTTTGCCATAAGGACGATCACGCACTGTCCGGAAACCTACAGAATGGTAATATTTGTGTAACTTTACCTTGTAACTGTTCACTCGGCTAGTCTGTCCAGCGGCAACACGTCTTATCTCAGGGAATATACGTGGTGGGTATTGGGTGGTACACGTCATCAATGGTTGTACATTAATTTATATCGTTGGGTTGAACATTCTCAACAAAAATGACAACAATTCAATAGTTTAATATTCGGTAGTAAATATATTTAGCGAACAAGTCTATACAACGTCTAGTCCCTAATACCGCCAGGTTCCAAGTGCCTGGGCTCCATCTCCCTGCCCCCAAGGCTGGTGCACTCCACTTGTTTTTCTCCCTTTTTGGATCTTCGCCATCCCAATGTCCCCAGTTCCCTTTGACATGGGGTGCTGGCTACCTTAAACTTTCACTCCCAACACTCCTTCTTTGATCCTCACAAGGGACCAAAGTGTACGGTTATAACCTGTAGCAAACACAGTTTCTTCCTCTAGCTCCCGAACATTATTCTTTCATCCTGTGTTCATAATTCCGCGGGCCTGATCTCAAAATCCCACTTCATCATCATTACAATGTGTTTAAAGTCAGAATTGCAGGTGCTGTCACCTTGAGAAGAGGGAGGAACCTGGCAGCCATCTAATCAAGTGACAATATTTCTGCACCCCACCAAATGCAGTGTTTCTCCTTCCTCCGACGGTCTCGCCTGTTGGTCTTGCATTCTGTTTTTCTCTCGTTTCCTTCTTTTCAAGCTAAATATGATTTTATTTTCATGTGCTCCATCTTCCATGGAATAATCAGATACAAAATGTATAAATAACCAACAAATGCACTTCAATATTTATGATTTATTTTATTCACAATTCTCTCACCAACATGTTTCGGCCGGCATTCGGTCCATCTTCAGGGTGATGTTATTGTTACAAGAATACAAACGTACAAATTTGATTAACTGCGTCACCATAACTCCATAACAATTAAAATGATAATTTCGGTTAAAATTGTGTGAGTAAAATAAATTTAGACTAAAAGTGGGTAAAAATTAAAGTCTTGGAAGTTGAAATTTTTTGGCAAATTAAAGAATTCAAATTTTCTTATTTTTTAAGGCGTATGTGGCTTTTGCCTTTTGGGCTGCAGGAACGTGAAACACTCATTTACACTAAATACGGTGGTGACAGTGTTTTCTTCATGATGGCCGGCCTAAACCTTGCAGGCAGTATGTCACCCTTGTTAATTTTCAGACAAACATTGTGTGTCGTTGTGAACGAGGATCTCGCTGCTTGTTTTGTTTGAGCGATGTTGTGCAGAGTACTAGGTGGCCATCAATTGTGAGAGGCTGTCTGTCTTCCACACACACTGAGCAATACTGGCAACACTTCGCTTCTTCCTCATCAATTATGCACCTCTCCTTGGAGATTGACCTCATGAAAACCGTTGCCTATATCCGACGCAGACCTCTGCAAATATTTACCAGGCGCTTAACTACAAATAACGAAAGCGCTGAATTCGCACTGGGGAATGCCGTGGTAAGTGCAACAGACGTGGTTAACACTTTGAGGCCTGAAATTCATTTATATAATATTTAAAATGTCCGTTCCTGCTGCACAGAAGGCACACAGCTTCTCCATTAATGCTGTAATGCTGTACGCGAAAAGCAGCATTAAATGCAATGGGAGGGCGGTTGCTTTGGCTTTAGAAAACGTAATTAATAAGTTAAACGTAGAGCTTATTAGTTTTTTATTGTCCAACTAATGCACACAAATTATTATAAAATTGTTAAACTGTTAAAGTCATTTAAAATTACAATAGTTGCTCCAACATGTTTCGCTTTACACAAACCATCATCAGGGAGCTCTCAGCCTGTGCTTCGCCAGTTACAATGTTGATATCGGTTACATATACCGTTATATGAAGTTATCGGTATTGTGGCTGCCTATGCACTTGTATTTGGTTTTGCTCAATTACGGTTTCGTAAATGTTTAAAATGATTTTTGGAACAATTTGCGCGATTTTGCCTTTCAAAATATCTTCACAGGCGAGATTAAAATAAACTACAAGTTTTCCTAATCGAAGCAACAACAAAGATGTACATGACTGTCTTGATGACGACCATTTATTGGGTCAGGAGGACGATGGACTTCTTTACTGATCAATTTAGCGAACTGAAATACACGTAACTTCCAGTAGCGTGGAGTGCACTAAACCTCTTCAGCATCGGATTAAAAGATGGAGCGACAGCAGTAACGTAAGAATTATCTGATGAAATATCATGGACGGGAAAAAATACAGAGTTGTGAGCAACGATGTTCAATCTAAGATCTCTCCGGTTCTCGACATTTCGCGATACGTTGCCGGTGTGCCTTGTGACTAATTTTACAGTTGATACGTTCACTGGCGTGTTAGAATTATTTAACATCCCTTCGTGGTTTCAACTACTGAGCATCTTAAACCTGATCGTCACAATGGCTTTTTACAACTGTAACTTTCTTCGCAGTTTTAGTGATCCGATCTGCAAGTAGCCTGCACTGCAACAGGGCAGTCGCACGGGTGCACAAGCGTGTGAACGATCCCTAAATCTGAAAGCGTAATACGCCTACTTCTCGGAGAGCTACAGGTCTTTTGTTGTTTCGTAAGTTACTAGAAGATGCTACACGAAATGCAGACACTACCTGATTTTAAACTTTACATTCTCTGAACCGTGCATCGTGATAGTTACTTACTTACTCCATAGTGTAGAGTCCTTCATGAGAAGCTAACTGGTTTGCAGCTAGTCAAGAAATTCCCCGCATTTCACGGAACTCGAAGGTTCATTACCGCACTCACAAGCGTCCGCCACCTATCTCTATCCTGGGCCAACCCAATCCAGTCCATATACCCACATCCCACCTCCTGGAGATCCATCCTAATATTATCCACCCATCTA
>Ga0123354_10004620_pt1 | contig 19586 bp, 12 predicted proteins | sample TergutLab28metaG_2_FD_97872 | JGI IMG/M metagenome (GOLD analysis project Ga0123354, IMG submission 97872) | Labiotermes labralis P4 segment gut microbial communities from Petit-Saut dam, French Guiana - Lab288 P4 | ecosystem: Host-associated > Arthropoda: Insects > Digestive system > Gut ...
CCAACGCGACACGTGCGGCAACGCCTTCCGCGCCGCGCGCCCACAAGAGTGAAAGGTGCGGTAGAGAATGAGAGGATGTGAGATGAGAGGGATGTTGAAGAATGGAATCCCTTTCCCGATTGCCGGCGGGTTTAGCAAAAGGGAAAGGGATTCCCGGAAGGGGCGTTTAGACGGCCAGAGATGAGCGGGGCCGCTGAAGGGGCGGCGCGGCCCTGTGGCCGAGGATGTTGAAGAATGGAATCCCTTTCCCGATTGCCGGCGGGTTTAGCAAAAGGGAAAGGGATTCCCGGAAGGGGCGGATCGCAAAGGGCTGTTTGTCAAGCTGGACCGACATCGGGCTGCCTCAACTCTGGTCGGGCGCGGGAAAGACGCCCCAGTCGCCGATCGAGAAGACGGGGTACTCGTGGTCAGGCTGATTATCAAAGACGCCGTCGGTGATGACGAAGTTCACGGGCATGCCGAGGATGTTCTGATACTCCATGGCCAAGACCGGCAGGCGTTGGAGCAGGTAGTTCTGACGCTCTTGCTGAAGGTCCGACTCCAGGACGGTGACCTGGCCGTTCTCGTCGTAGCCCTCGACATTGGGCACGACGATGACCAGGGCGTTGGGGTTGTAGCCGATATCACTGGTGGAGTGCGGGAAGCAAACGAACGAGCGGGTGTCGACATAGGGCATGCCGGTGGCCGTATACTGGCGCACGACGTCTTTGAAAGTGCGCGCGACCAGGTCCAGCGCCTCATCGGTGACGACGCTGCCGTTCTCGTCGGCCAACCGCTCTAAGGTGGCGGCATCGGTGCTGTCCAACATCTCGATGTTATAACCGGCACAGCGGATGTAGAGGCATTCGAGGTTCAAGGCCGTGCGCTGCTGGTAGGTGCTCTGGCGATCTGCAGGCAGGGGCCCAAAGCCCAGGCTGGTCTGCACGAGCTCGTGATCAAGGAGGTCGAGGCGCAAGGTCTTTAAGATATAGACCTCAAAGGCCTTCTGGTAATAGGCATCGAGCCTCAGGTAGTTGCTCCAGCTGGCCTCGGTCGCGTAAGGCAAGGGGTCTGTGGCCAGCACCGGCATCGTCGACTCGTCCATCGACCCGTTTCTGACCAAGAGGCCGTTGTCAAAGGCCCGTTGGAAGATGAAGGAGGCGGTGTAGGCCGGCGTCGGGGTGACCGGGCCGTCTTTGACCAGCCCCAGGTTGACGGGCGGCTCTTCTGAGACAGCGGCGGCCGAGGCCGATGCGGTCGGCTGGCTGCCTGTGCCGGGCACAGTCGTCACCGCTTGGCCGGCCTGGTCGCTGTTGTTTGCGCCGGCCTGGCCGCTGCTGTTGGCGGCGGCCTGGTCGCTGCTGCCCGCAGCGGCCAAAGGCGGCTGGCCGTTGGACTGGGCATGCTGGATGACCAATAGCCCCACTGCGCAGACCGCGACGACGACGATCAGACAGCCGATAAAAGCCGATATGACCCCTTTTGGCAGCAGATGCTGATGTGCTCTCGTTCCCTGGTTTTTCATTTACTCACTCCAATGTACGGTGACAATCCAGGGGCGGATGTTGTAAAGGGTCGCTCCGGCGGGGACTGACGGAGGAGTGCCCTTATAGTACTTGGGGTCGCTGCCTGGTGCCTCGAGGCAGTAATCGGCAAAGCCGAGGTCGGTAACATAGTAGGCATTGCCCCAAGACGAGACCATATACGAGTAGGGCTCGCTGGCCACCTCGACGCCGGTCAGCGACGTGGCGTGCCCTTCTCCCGGTTCAAGGGACTGGAAAGAGACCGAGGTGCCCGAGCGGATGGCCAGATACGAGCTGCCGGCAAAAGCCGAGACGGCGATGCTGCCCTCGTCCATCAGCGCCGTCCAATCGGCGCCTGGGTCAAAGTCCTTGGTCGCGACCTGAACGGTCACGCGCCCGTCGGTCTTAGCCGCCACATAGTCGGCAAAGACCCCGAACTCGCTGCGGCTCAGGCCCTTGTAGAGGTCGGGAGTGGCCTTTTGGCCGGCCGCGCAGCGGCTCTGGACGGCAAAACAATAGATATCGGTGATCAGCGGCTCGTAGTTGAGGACCTGCTTATTGCCCTCTGGGCGGTAGATCGTAAAGCCAAAATCATTGGTATAACCGGTCGGGTTAAAAAAGTACTTCTCCATGATGGCATTGGCCATGGCTGTATAAGTGCAGCCGTTCTCGCTGATGCCCTCCAGCAAAAAATGCATATCTTCTGGTGAGAAGCCACTAAAGCAGGGATACTTGGCAAGGATCGCCTGGAGCTCGTCGAGATGGTGCCCGTCCTCGTAATAGGCGATCGGGCTCTCTTGGTTGCCGCCATAAAAACCCAGCAGGTTAAGGCTGTAGGCCAGTGAGCGGGCGCGCGACTGAACGACATTCAGAACGCCTGCGGCATCGGGGAGAATAGCGGGCCCAGTGGTCGGCTGGCTCTCGTTTGAAGCTTCGGCAGCAGCGGCCGTGGTATCTAGGGTCGCGGCCTCGGCGGCCTCGACACTGACGGCCAAGGTGTCTGAAGCGGCTATTTGCCCACCGCTTGAAGCCGCCGGAAAGCCCGTTTGAGAAAGCCCAGAAACAACCGGCAGAGAACTGATAATGCTCAGAATGCCCTGCGTATCGGCCTTTTTCAGCATTAGCAAAGCATCCCCGGCCGTACACCCGGCCGAGTTCAAGGCGAGTGCCGCGAGCGCGGCTGCCAGTAAACAACTGACTACGCCTTTGAGATATCTGCTGGCTTGATGACGCAGCCCTCTCGGCTTTGTCGGCGGTGTCCCCCTCATCTGCCTCATGGGAGAAGCCTTTCCCAAGATTTGGCCAAGCGTCGTCGATTCATGAACCCGATCGACCGGATTGTCGACTCGGGCTGATCCGAAAAAAACATCATAAGCAATCGCCCCCCGTGCTATGAAGTTTTTTGAGTTTAGTACGGCATACGAGATTTGTCAATAAACTATTCTCCTAATTGCTGGACCCCCCTAGCAATTCGTATTTACCGTTTTTGCGTGGTTCGACAAGCGAATATAAGTTTTGTAAAAGTGTATTAATTAATAGCAGGCGCAATAACACGATATTCGTGTGAATTGCTTTTCGTAAAATTTGGAGGCTTCGCACAGATCGCCGGAGCGCACCTTGGGGCTGCTTGTCAATTACCGTCTTTGAGGCGGTAAGTAGCCTTATCGGCGACCCGGACATTGATCGACTGCAGGCTGTCGCCTTTCTCGCTGATCAGGCCTTGGACGACGCTCTCTTTCATGCTGATGTCCTCGGCCTGCCCGAATGAGACCGTCAGGCCATCGGACATCTGCAGCTCGGCCGAGATCGTGTCGGGGGCCGAGATGCTCGTGACCTGGGCGGCGAAGTCCGGTGAAAGCCCTTGGAGGATGGCCAAGGCGTTCTCGAGGCTGGCTGCCTGTTGGCTGTCGGCGGCAAACGGCCCCGGGGCTGGCGTCGCGTCTTTGGGCAGGTCGGTGATGCGGGGCAGGGCATCGAGCAGCTGCGCGCGCTGTTTGGCCGACATCGCCGTCAGCTCATCCAGCCAGTTACCGTCGCCCGAGACCAGCCAGAGCCCGGCACCGTTGCTGGACTGCGACGAGCCATAGGCCACCACGGCCAGCGGCTGGCGCTCGCTGATCTCGATCACCAAGGTGGCGGGAAAGACCTTCTTTAACCCGGCGCTGGCGACCCAGGGATTGCCCTCTAACCGGCCGATCACATCCTTGCTGTCCAGCCGCAGCAGGGTAGAGTCTGTCGGGACCTGGGCGATCGCGGTCAATTGCTCAGAGCTCAGGTAGCTGGCGCCTTCGACCTGCAGGGTCTGGATCTTAAAAAGCGGCGAGTAATAGACGCCAATCAGGGCGACCGCGATCAAGAAGACCACGACCACGACGATCAGGGCACGTTTGGCGGCCTTAGAGCGGGGGCGCTCGACGCGCATCTTTTGCGACTTGGCCTCGCGGACCGTGCGCCCGGTGACGACCGGCCTCTGGGATTTCGAGCGACCGGGCGGCCGGCCGCCCCTTTGGCCTTGGAGCACGCGCACCGGTTCGTCTTTGGCCGGGCGCGGGATACGCGGCTGCGCCGCTCTGGGCCTGCCGCCGCCCGCTCCGCCGCCCCCGGCACGGCCCCCGGCACGACCACGGTCACCTGAAGCCGAGGAAGCGGATCTCGGTCTGAAGCTCTTTTCCATAGCCCTCCCTCACCCTTCGACGGACTTCTTTGATCACATGGACGACGTCTGCGGCGCTGGCCTGGCCGCAGTTGACGATGAAGTTGGCATGCATCTCTGAGACGCTGGCGTCGCCGATGCGATAGCCCTTGAGGCCGAGGGAGTCGATCAGCTGCCCGGCCGAGGCGCCCTCGGGGTTCTTAAAGATACTGCCGGCGCTCGGTTGCTGGAGGGGCTGGGTCTGGCGCCGCCGCTTGAGCAAGGCCTCCATGCGCCCTCTGATCTGCGCGGCATCGCCTTCGCGCACTTGGAGCTCGGCTTCGACCACGATCTCGCCCAAGGGCAGGCCGCTGCTCCGGTAGTGCCAGTTCAGCTCATTGGCCGTATAACGCACGAGGCCAAAGCCGGGCCGCAGCACAGTCACGGCCGAGACCACCTCGCTCATCCAATGGTCGGCGCCGCCGGCGTTCATAAAGATGGCGCCGCCCAGGGTCCCGGGGATGCCGACGGCGAACTCGAGGCCCGAGTAACCGAGCTTGAAGGCCCTTTGCACAAGGTTGTTGAGCAAGACCCCGGCCCCGGCCACGATATGCTCAGAGACTGCGGCCTCCCGCCCGCTCGGGCGCGGGCCGGCGGCGTCGCGCGCCAAAACGTCTGCGTCCGCCTCGGCCTCTGTGCCCGCCTCTGCCGCCTCTACGAGAACGTCCCACTGATCGCGGTCAGACGGAAAGCTGAACTCTCTAAACTGGCTGCCCAGGGTCAGGATCGCACCTTCAAAGCCCTCATCGCTGACCAGCAGGTTCGTCCCCTTTCCGACGATCGCCCAGGGGATCTGAAAATCCGAGATGACTTGCAGGCTGCGGTTCAGGTCGCTGACCGAGAGGCACTCGACATAGAGCGCGGCCGGCCCGCCGATGCGGTAACTGGTATGCCTGGACATCGGCTCGTTAAAAAGCAGGGTGCCCTGGATGCTGCCCTCGAGCTCGCAATAGGCCTCAAAACCCAAGGCCTTTGGCCTGGCATCGCCAGAGTCTGGCACTTGCCCAACGCCGCCTGAGGCTGACGCGCCGGGGGCGGCGGCGGTCTGCCCGGCCAGCTCATGGCCAGGGCGCGTCGGATCGGCCTCGCGCTGCCGTAAGGCCTCGGCTATTTTCCCAGACATCTGGGTGACATCGCCCGCGCCCATGGTCAAGATGAGGTCGCCGGCCGCTGCCTGGCCGGCCAGTTGGCGGGCGATGGCCGGGCGGTCGTCCAGGCAGTCGACCACGGACGCCGGCCGCGCCGCGCGCATGGCCTCGGCCAAGACGTCAGAGCTAACGCCCGCGATGGGCTTTTCTCCCGCTGCATAAATGGGGAGAAGGACAAGGCTGTCAACGTCATCGAAGGCCGTTACGAACTCGTCAAAGAGCCCTTGCGTGCGTGTATAGCGGTGCGGCTGAAAGACCACATACAGCCTTTTGTAGCCCAGCGAGCGGGCAGCGGCGATGGTCGCCTTGACCTCGGTCGGGTGATGGCCGTAGTCGTCGACGACGTCGATGCCGGCGCTGCTGCCGACCTTCTCAAAGCGTCGGGCAGTGCCCGCGAAGCCCTCTAAGGACTGCGCTGCGGCATCGGCCGGATAGCCCTGCAGGTCGAGGAGCGCCAGAACGGCCGCCGAGTTGAGGGCGTTGTGGCGGCCGGGCGCGGCCGGCACCGAGAGCGGCTGGCTGCGCCCGTCGGGGTAGCTCAGGCTATACGAGCCATCGGGCAGGTCGTGCAGGCGGTAGTCGGCGCTGGCCGAAAAGCCATATGAGACAGACTGGCGCCCAGAGCTGGCGGCCAGGGCCGGCAGTACGGCGTCATCGGCACAGTAGACCAGCCAGCCATTCTCGGCGATGGTCTGGATAAAAGCCTGAAAGGCCGCCCGGATCTGGGCGAGCGAGCGGTAGTGGTCGAGATGGTCGCGCTCGATGTTCGTGATGATCGCGATCTGAGGGTGCAGGCAGGTGAAAGAGCCGTCCGACTCGTCCGCCTCGATCACATAGTCATGCCCTTTGCCCTGGTGCGCGGTGGCCTGAAAGGCGCGCAAGACGCCGCCGATCAAAAAGCTCGGGTCGGCCTGGAGGGCGACCAAGGCCGAGGCCAACAACGACGAGGTCGTGGTCTTGCCATGGGTCCCGGCGACCGCCAGGCAGCGCTTGTGCCGACCCAGCCAGTCCAGCATGCGCGCCCGCGGCCAGACTTCGACGCCCAGCTCGCGGGCGGCCTTGAGCTCGGGGCTGTCTACCGGGATGGCCGTCGAGGCGACGACCAGGTCGGGCTGAAAATCGCGCAAGGCCTGGCCATCTTGCTGGAAGTCGATAGCGATGCCGAGGTCGGTGATGGCGGTCAGGTATTGCGAGCCTTTGAGGTCAGAGCCGCCGACCAGGTGCCCCTGGGCATGGGCGAGCAAGGCCAGGCCGCTCATGCCAGAGCCGGCGATGCCGATGAAGTAGAGGCGTTTGCTTGGCCAGGCGGGCGCATCGGGCGCACCGGGGGCGTCGGCGGCAGCCGACCGGGCAGCGGCGGTGCCGCTGTCCGCGTCAGCAGCGCCGGCAGCGTCAGTAGCGCCGACAGCGTCGATATCGTCGATATCGCCGGCTGCCGCGCCCGTCTCGGCCTCTTCTGGGCTGACGTCTTGCGGTGCGCCCGGCGCACCGGGCACGCCGGGCGCACCGCAAGACGTCAGCCCGATGACCAGGTCGGCAATGACTTGGCGGGCATCGGCATCGCGCGCGCCTAAGCGCGCGGCGGCCTCTTGCAGGCCGGCCCGCGCCTCGGCGTTGGTCAGCAGCGCCTGAAGGCAGCCCACAAACCCCGGGCCGTCCAAGTCCTCGTCGGCGATCACTTCGGCCGCCCCGGCCGCCGCCAGGCGTTGGGCGTTCAGCGACTGCTCGTCGGCGGCCGCATAGGGGTAGGGCACCAAGAGCGAGGCCTTGCCCAGCGCCGTCAGCTCGGCCAGGGTGGTGGCCCCGGCGCGCGCCAAGACGAGGTCGGCAGCCGCATAGGCCTCGCCCATCTGGTCGCAGTAGGGCATCAGCTGCCAGCGCCCGGCGGGCAGCCCCAAGGGCTCGAGCCAGGCCGCGCACTCATCAAAGTTATTGCTGCCCGTGACCTGCAAGACAGATAGCCCCGGAAAACCGGCCAGCAGCCCGGGCGCCGCTTTAAGCACGGCCTCGTTGATGTGCCGGGCGCCCAGGCTGCCGCCAAAGACCAAGAGCGTCAAGGCATCGGCGGGCAGGCCAAAGCCCCGGCGCGCCGCGCCCTTATCCCGATTAAAAAGCTCGGGGCGCAACGGGTTGCCGGTCACGACGATGCGGGCGGGCGTAGAGAACCCGTTGCGGGCGGCCTCGTCGGCCAGCGCGACCACTGCCGCGCCGTGCGCCAACTGGCGGTTGGCCATGCCTGGTGTGGCATTCTGCTCATGGATCAAGACCGGCACTTTGAGCTGGTTGGCGGCCATGGCCACAGGCAGCGAGGCGTAGCCGCCAAAGGCCGCGACCGCCTGGATGCCCTCGGCGGCCAGCCAGGCCCGCGCCGCACTGCGCCCGCGCGCGACCTTGAACGACGATGTGACTAGTGTCCAGGGGCGGCTGCGGTTGAAGCCCTGTGTCTGAAACCCCACGAACCCAAGGCCGGCCTGAGTGGCCAGACGCTCTTCAAGGCCCTGCGGGCGCCCCGCAAAAAAGACCTCGGCCCCCCGCGCCTCTAGCTCTTGGGCAACTGCCAAGGCCGGGCTGACATGCCCGGCCGTGCCGCCTGCGGTGACGACGATCCTCATTTGGCCTGACCCTTTCTAAGACCGCTGTTGGGCGCGCTGCCGCGTGCCAGCCCTTTAAAGAACTGCCCCCGCTCCTCAAAGCATGTGAACTCGTCAAACGAGGCGCAGGCCGGCGAGAGCAAGACGGTGTCGCCGGGCCGCGCCGCCTCTTGGGCATGCGCAAAGGCGGCGGCCAGGCCGCCCGCGCGGACCAGCTCGACGGCCGCCCGGCCAGTGCCGGCGGCACCTGCATCAGCGGCCGTTGTTTGGCCCGCGTCTGCCAGGGCGCTGACAAAGGCCTCGTAAAAGCGCTGGCCGGCCGCCCCAAAGCAGAGCACCAGCTTGCAGGCCAAGAGCGCCTGCTCGACCAGGGCCGAGAGGTCGGTGCCCTTATCCTCGCCACCTAAGAGCAAGATCAGCGGCTGGCCGACAAAGGCCGAAAGCGCCATGCCGGTGGCCTCGGGGTTGGTGGCCTTTGAATCGTTAAAATACTGCACGCCGCCAAAGCTGCCGACCGGCTCGATGCGATGCTCGATGGCCTCAAAACCACGCAGCCCGGCGGCGATGGCCGCGATATCGCCGCCCATTTCGTAGACGACCGCAGCAGCGGCCAGCGAGTTCAAGACGTTATGCCGCCCCTGGATCTTCAGCTCACTGGAGCGCAGGATGCGGGCCTGGCGCCCTTCTAAAGACAGGCAGAGCTGAAAATCGCCAGAAGAGGCTGACCCTTCTGGCCCGACGCCCGGCGAGGCTGCGGCCGGGCTGGCCGCCGCGTCGCCCGTCGGGCTGGCCGCGGCCGCGTCGCCCGTCGGGCTGCTCGCCGCGTCGCCCGTCTGGCTGCTCGCCGCGTTGCCCGTCGGGCTGGCCGCCGCGTTGGTTGTCACGTCGCCCGCCACACTGCCCGCCGCGTCGCCTACCGGGCTGCCCACGGGCTCGGCCCAGGCGCACTCCTGCCCAGCGGCCGGCGGCACACCCAGCCTGATCACGCGCTTGCCGGCGGCCTCGGCGGCCTCGGCCAGAGCGGCGGTCAAGGGCGAGAGCGCCTCGATGACGATCGGCCTTTGGGCCGGCATGTTCTGGTAGATCAGCGGCTTGACGCGGGCGTACTCGGCAAAACTGCCATGCCATTCGATGTGGTCGGGCGTGATGTTCAAGAGAATCGCCGCCTCGGGGCTGATGCCGGGCGAGGTGGCCAGCTGAAACGAGGACAGCTCGGCCACGATGTACTCGTTTGGGCCGCGCTCTTGCACGGCATCGATCAAAGTCGGGCCGACGTTGCCGGCCACGCGCGCCTTGAACCCGGCGGCCTCTAAAAGATGGGCGAGCAAAAAGGTCGTGGTGGTCTTGCCGTTGGTGCCGGTGATGGCCAGCCAGCGGCTCGGTGCCAGCCGAAAGGCCAGCTCGGGCTCGCCGATCAGCTCACTGGTACGCGCCCGGGCACTGACATGCAAAGGGGCCGAGGGGCGGATGCCGGGGCTGATGATGCCGAGGTCAAAGTCGGCATCGAGGGCATCGACGCCCAGGCAGACGCGCAGGGCGGCGCCGCTTTGCCCGTTTGGCCGGGTCAAGACGAGCTCGCTCTTCTCGCCTTGAAGGCCGTCGGGCGCCTCGCCGGCCAAGTCAAAGAACTCGGCGGCCAGGGCGGCGATTGCCCGGCTGTTGCGCTCGGAGTGCTTTTCGACGTAGGCCGTGACGGTCTGGGCGCTGGAGTATTTGAGCAAGAAGCGCAAGACTGCGGTGCCGGTCACACCGAGCCCGATAACGCAGACGCGGGCGCTAAGAATGCGCCGGGCGGCGGCTTGGTCTTCGATATTTAAAAGGTCTACTGTCATTTATGTCATTGCCTAACCGTTCGCTGATTAACACGTGCCGCCGCAACGGGCTCCAAGGCAGCCCTCGACGATCTGGACGTCTGAGGGCACCTCGATGTACTCGCTGCCCCGTTTCTGGCGGGTCTCGCGGCCCTTGCCTGTGACCAGTATCACAGAATTCGGCGGCGCTGTCTCGATCGCCGCCCGAATGGCCTCGGCACGGTCGCTGATGATGCGGGGGTGGCCGCCGGCCGCTTGCACGTAGCCGGCGATCTCGGCGCAGATCTTGGCGACCGGCTCGCGGCCGGCGTCCTCTTCGGTCAGGATGACGTCGTCGGCCTGGTGCCCGGCCACCTCTGCCAGGTCGCGGCGGCGGTCATAGGCCTTATAGCCGGGACAGCCGAAGACGATGGCAAAATAACTGTTCGGGCGCTGCTTTTTAAAGGCCTCAAAGAGCGCCTCAAAGCTCATCTTGTTGTGCGCGTAGTCGACCACCACGAGCTTACCGGCGGGCCCGGCAAAGGTCTCCATACGCCCCGGCACGCGCGCCTCGGCCAGGGCCTCTTGCATCACCGGGACGGGAACTCCAAGCACCCAGGCCGCACTGATGGCGGCCAGGGCGTTGAGGACGTTGAAGGTGCCGCTGAGGGCGATCGTAAACTCAGCGCCGGTGGCCGCGCTGCCAGACGCGCCAGTGGCCGCGCTGCCAGGCGCACCGTCGGGCAGAAGCGCCCGAAAGCGGCAGCCAGAGGCCCCGTCCTCGACCTCTGTGGCAACGATGTCGGCCGCCTCTGAGAAGCCGAACGTGACCAGCCGCCCGGCCTCTTTGGCCGCCGCCAGAACGCGCTTCAGCTCGGCGCTCTCGAGGCTCAGGCAGGCCACCTTGGCCTGCTTGAAGATCTTCAGCTTAGAGGCCAGGTAGTCCTCAAAGTCAGGATGCTCGATCTCAGAGATATGGTCGCCGTGGCCGATGTTCAAAAAGCAGGCGACATCAAACACCAGGTCGGCCGTGCGCTCGTACTTCAGGGCCTGGCTCGAGACCTCCATCGAGAGGTAGCCGATGCCGGCCGAGGCGGCGTTGGCAAAACGCCGGTAGAGCTCGAGGTTCTCTTGCGTGGTCAGATGCGACTCTTCAAGGCTCAGGCCGTCGTAGTTGTCGATGCTCGAAAGCACGGCCGAGGCGGGCCGCCCCTGGCCGGCCAGCCAGCGGTCGAGAATCGCCCGTAAAAAGTAGACCGTCGTAGACTTGCCCTTGGTGCCGGTCACACCGGCCAGCCTGAGGGCCTGGGCGAGGCCGGCAAAATACCAAGAGTCCAGCAAGGCCATCGATTTGCGCATGTCTTTGACGATCAGGCCAGGCAAGGGCGAGCCGTAGGCCTGCTCGCTCAGATAGGCGATGGCGCCAGCGGCGGCGGCGGCGGCCAGATAACACTCTTCAAAGCCGGCGCCCTTGCAGTAAAAGAGCGTACCGGCAACACAGTCGCGCGAGTCAAAGCTCAGGTGTTTTGGCACTGTCGCAGCGACGTTGGCAGCGGGGCTGGTCGAACAATCGCTTCTGGCCTGCTCAGCAGCCCAAAGGCAGGGGGATAAAAGCCCGTCCGCCCCGACCGCCCCGTCCACCGCAGCAGCGCGCCCGTCCGCCGCAGCAGAGCGCCCGCCCGCGCCGCCCGGGGCGATGCCCACGAGCTGCCCGGCGCCCTCTAAGCGCTGGGCAGCCTCGCCCAGGCTGATGGCCTCGAGGTAGGCGTCTGCCCGGCATTCAGGAGTGTCTTGGCCCACTTAAAGCTCGCTTTCAGAATCGCGCCAGTCTTTGAACCGCTCTACCTGAAGCCGGGCGTTCTGCCTCAGCCAGAGCCATCTGCGCAAGCCGCGATCGGCGGCATAGTCCAATGGGTTTGCCCATTGCCCGGTATCGACAAGCAGGGCGGCCTTTTTCTGGATGTCCAAATCACTGCTGCAAGACTTGGCCACCCAGGGCGGGGCAACTGACCAAAGAAAGGGGCTGGTCGCAAAGACCGGTCCCAATCTCTTTTGATAAATTATATCGTCAACGGCCAGGGCAGCGATATTTGCACCTGCACCAGTCACATAATAGTTACCTCGCCCCTGACGGGTGTTCAGCTCTAGGACCTTGAGCCGCTGCTCGCGCTGGTCGAACTTCAGGTCAAACGAGGCAAACCCGCGGTAACCCTGGCCTTGCAAGAGGTCTGCCAGGCGGTTGGCCAGGTCATCGACGATACCGCCCTTTTGTTCAGTCATGATTACTGCCGAGTTGCCAATGCCATGCGCCGTATGCTCTTCTAAAAGCACACGCCCGGCGGCCGAGAGCACCGGCCGCGAGGCCCGGTCAAAGTACTGCGTTAAGACATAAAGGTCGGTGTCCGGGCCAGGCAAGAACTCTTGGATGATCATCTCGGCCGGGTAGCCGGCCGCATAGATGCGCGAGAGCAAAGCCTTCAGCTCGTCTGGGCCCGCTACCAGGTGGACCTTGCGCTGCCCCTCAAAGGGGTGCCGCCACCAGGCCACGCTGTCCGTCGGCTTGACGATATAGGGCGCCAAAAAATCGAGCTTGATCTGCCCGCCAAGCGACTCGCGGTAGACAAAGGTCTGCGGATGGGCAATGCCGGCCTCGTCGCAAAGCGCATAAAAACCCTGTTTATGGGCAAGCCTGAGCATCTCTTGAAAAGGCAGGTAATGCCGGCAGACGTTCTCGGGCAGCCCCCGCTCTTGGGCCAGGGCCAAAGCCTGCACGTAGTTGTCGCCTGAGGCGATGGGCAAGATGCACTGGGCGGGATGATCGTGGGCAAAGTCGCAGACCAGGCCGCGCAAGACATCGACCGCATCGGCCTTTGGCCGAGCCTCGTAGTCGATGATCTGCGTATAGCGGAGCGGGCCGGCCTGGGCTATGCCATAGCCTTTTGAGACGATGCCATAGGCCTCGTGAAAGGCCCGGGCCAAGCTGTAGACCGTGATATCCGAAGCAAAAAGCAAGGGGATAAAATCGTCATTGCCGAGCTTCATGGCCATGGCCTTCTGTCTTCAGCTCGCAGACGATGGTATCGAGAGCGAGCGCGCGTGAGGCCTTGATCAAGACCAGCGGGCGCTCTGCCAGGTAGGGCGCCAGGGCCTGAAGGGCAGCGGCCTTGTTATCGGTGCTGATGATGCGGTCCGGCTCCAGGCCGGCGGTGGCGGCCCCGGCCGCGATCTGGCGGGCATGCGGGCCAACGGTCAAAAGCAGGTCGAGGCCGGCCGCTGCCGCTGCCTGCCCGACCTCAAAATGCAGCTCGTCGGCAGTCGGGCCGAGCTCGAGCATGTCACCCAGCACCGCGATGTGCGGGCGACCGTCTTGGATGGTGGCCAGAGTGTCGAGGGCGGCTTGCATCGACCCCGGATTGGCGTTATAGCTGTCGTCGATCAGCCGTGCCCCTGAAGAGAGCTCGACCACCTCTTGGCGCATGCTCATGGGCGGCGCCTCTTCAAGGCCTTGCTTGATCTCAGCGGGCGTCAGGCCCTGGATGAACCCGACGCTGGCGGCGGCCAGCGCGTTCAAGACGCTGTGCCGGCCTTGGAGCTGAAGGCCGACCTCGGTGGCGCGGCCATCAGGAAAGCTGATCAGAAAAAGCGGATGGCCGTCGTCATCAAAGCGCAGCTCAGAGGCTGTCACGTCATTGCTATCCTGCACACCATAACGCCAGACCTGAAGCGAGCGCTGGCCTGCCCGGCCAAAGTCCAGCAGCCGGTCCGCCCAGGCGTCATCGCCGTTCAAGACGAGCTGGCCGGTCTGGTCGGGCAGGCCCTCGATGATCTCGGCCTTGGCCCGGGCGATGGCCTCTTGGCTGCCCAAGAGCTCTAAGTGTGCCAGGCCGATGTTGGTGATGACTGCGCAATCGGGCTGGGCGATCTGACAGTAGCGCCTGATCTCGCCGCTGTACTGCATACCCATCTCGAGGATCAGCCTCTGGGTTGTCAGCGGGGCATCGAGGAGGCTGGCCGGCAGCCCCAAGAGGTTGTTGTAATTGCCCTGGCTGATGCTCACCTCAAAGGCCGGTGTGAGGACAGAGGCGATCAGCTCTTTTGTGCTGGTCTTGCCGTTTGAGCCGGTCACGCCGATGACCTGGCAGCTCAGGTGCCCACGCCAGAGCCGGGCGATCTCGCCAAAGGCGAACTGGGGGTCCGGGCATTGCAAAAGGGCCGCCCCCATCTGGCGCGCCAGCTCGACCTCGGCGGGCGCGAACGGCCTGGCCGAGACCACGAGCGCAGCACCGGCGCGCAAGGCGTTGGCGATATAGGCATGGCCGTCGACGCGCTCGCCCTCTAGGGCGATAAAAATACCGCCTTCTTGCAAGGTGCGCGAGTCCCAGCCCGCCTGGGTCACGAGGCGCCTGGGCTGGGCGGCTTGAACAACAAGAGGCAGGCCCAGAAAACCAGTGATTTCCTGAAGCCCGAGCCTCATCGTCTGCCCCGTTTGCCTAGTTCGGACTGCCCTTCAGGATGAAAAACGAGGATCCGGGCCTTGGGCGCCCGCGGCATAGCCTGGTCGGATGGCCGGGCGGGACGCTGGGGGCGCTGTGCACGCTGGCCCGTCGGGCTGCTCGGCTGCGCCGCCGGGCGGGCGGCAGCTGATGCCGGCCGGGCGTCAGCGGGCGCCTTTGGGCGGCCGGCTGGCGCGGACGGGCGGGCAGGCGACGGCGCTCTGCGAACAGCCTGCGCTGCCGAGCGGGCCGGCCTTTGGGCTTGGCTAGCGGGCCGGTCGGTCCGGGTGGCACGGGTCGCCCGGTCGGTTCTTTCGGCCCGGTCGGCTCTTTCGGGCCGGTCGGTCCGGGTGGCGCGGGCTGGCCGGGATGGCTGCCCAGTCTGGCCGGTCGGCCGCTGGGGCGCTTGGGACGCACGCGCCGGAGGCTTTACTCCCCTGCCCTGGCCATATTGGGGTGCTTGGCGGCTGCTGGCCTGGCTTGCCCGCGCGGGCAGCGGGGACAACGAGCCAGTTGGCGAGAAGGGGTTGCCCGAGGCACCGGCCACGGCCACTGCCGTTCTTCCGCCGCCGCCCTCTAAGATGCGCATCTTATCTCTGCGCGCCACGGCCGGGCTCAAGCGCCGGTCGCAAAGGGCGACCGCCATGACGATGCTGACCAGTAAGAAGGTCGAGATCATCGAAGACCCGCCGGCGCTGAAGAAAGGCAAGGGCTTGCCGGTCAACGGCCCGGCGCCGGTGACGGTGCAGAAGTTGATCATCGCCTGCACGGCAATCAGCATGGTCGCCCCGCCGGCCAGCATGCGGCCGCGCAGGCTGCCCGCCGCCCGGGCGACCGAAAGCCCGCTTAAGGCCAAGAGCAAGAACCCGAGGACGACTGCCCCGGCACCGACAAAGCCCAATTCTTCGCCGATCACGGCAAAGACATAATCGTCATAGGCATTGGCTAAGAGGGCGTACTTTTGCTTTGAGAGGCCGAGCCCGAGCCCGGTCAAGCCGCCGTCCCCCAAGGCATAAAAGCCATTCTTGGGCTGGAGCAGCGAATAGCCGGCATCGCTTGAGCTGGTGTCGGTTGAAGTGCTGCTGGCCGATCCGGTTGTCCCAGAGCCCGTCGTCCCAGAGCCCGTCGTGCTGGTGTCAGTGGTGCCGCTACCCGTCGGGCTCGAGTCCCAGGCGATGATCTGATCAGTCGTGGCGTTGAAGCTATCCCAGCGATAGGCGCGCGACGGGTCAAGATAATAGGTATAGACCAGCGCGACCGCCACTAAGGCGATGATCGCGATAATCAGAAAACCGCCTGCCCGCGCCCCTTTTTGCAACGTGAACCTCGCGTTTCCTAAAAACAGGATGGCTACGATGCCAAAGCACATGATGCCCATCGAGCCCATGTCTTTCTGCAAGAAGGTGAGCAGCAAAATGATCAGGTTCGTAAAGACCAGGATCGGTACCGCATAGGGCTTTTGGGCGCGCCAACGGAGCGTCTGGACGGCCGTCATCAAAAGCACGGCAATCTTGGCGAACTCCGAGGGCTGGACCGTCATGACCTTGATGTCCAGCCAACGCTGGGCACCGTTGTTCTCGGCACCGGTGCCCATCGGCGAAATAACCAGCACCATAAGGATCAGGGCGATGATCCAGAGTACCCAGGCGATGATGCTCCAAATGCCGGATTGCCTCTCAAAGATCCGGGTCTTATAAAAAATGAAGACTATGGCACAGCAGATGGCCACCGCCAGCCCATCGATAATGAACTGCTTGATGATATCCGAGTTCGGCCTCTGGGCAAAACCGGCCGAAAAAGACATGATCAGCCCAAAGAAAAAGAGGGCGGCCACGACAGTGGCAAAAAACACTGGTGAGGCCAGTGGGTTTCTTCTCCCATTATCGGCTATTGGTTGGCTCATACTCACAAAAGGCCTTTCGCTCGATACCTTGACGCTAAACGCTCTGATTAAAGAAAAGGAGGAAGCCGACTGAGGCAAAGATCGCCGTGATGATCCAGAACCTGATCACGACCTTGACCTCCGGCCAGCCCTTTTGCTCAAAATGGTGGTGCAGGGGCGCCATCAAGAAGACCCGGCGATGGGTCAGCTTGAAGTAGACGACCTGGATGATCACCGAAAAGGCCTCGATCACAAAGATCCCACCGACCACCAGTGAGAGCACCTCGGTCTTGGTCATGACGGCGATGGCGGCCAGTGCCGCACCCAGGGCCAATGACCCGGTATCACCCATAAAGATGCTCGCCGGGTGCGTGTTAAACCAGAGAAAGCCGACACAAGAGCCCGTGATGGCGGCCGCAAAAAGGGCAATGCCCAGCTGGTCGGTGCGATAGGCGATGGCCGCCATGACGATCATGGCGATCATCATCGTGCCGGCCGCCAGCCCGTCCAGCCCATCGGTCAGGTTCACGGCATTGGACATCCCGGCCAAGAGCAAGAAGACGAAGACCATGTAAAGCCAGGGGATCGTGATGCTGGCAAAGCCCAGGTTGATCGTCGTGCTCAAGATGCCGAGGTCCAAAGTCGTCACAAAGGGGATCGTGACGGTCGGCGCAACGCCGGCCAAGTTCGTCGCGACCAGTGTGAAGACCACGGCCACAAAGGTCAAGAGGAGCATCTTGGCATTGGGCTTCAAGCCCAACGAACGCTCTTTGACGACCTTTGAGAAGTCATCGGCCAGGCCGATCAAACCGGTAAACAACACCACAAAACAGGTCAACAGGGTACGGCTGAAGTCGGTGCCGTTGTTTGGCCGGTAAATTACCAAGACGCAGATCAAGACGGCCAAGAGGATGGCCACACCGCCCATCGTCGGCGTGCCCTGTTTGACCAGATGACGCTGTGGGCCATCGGCGCGCACCTGCTGCCCGATCTGGCGAAAGCGCAGGATCTTGATCCAGATCGGCAAAAGCACCATGGTCAGGGCCATCGCCAAGAAGATGACCAAAAAGACCTGGAACGTCGGGTATTGCGCAAAGCCCAGCACAGCCTAACCTCTCATTCGCCCAAAGGCAAAGCGATCGAGTTGGCCGCATTGACGTCGCTCGGCTGGACCTGGTAACGCTGCGCCAGGTAGAGCATGACGCTGGCAAAGAGCGGCTTTGGCGCGACTCCCTCGCCGACCTTGCCGGGGTCTTTCATCGAGGTCATACAGACGATCTTGCAATCCGAGCCAACAAAGAACCCGACCATCGAGCCGATGGTATCGTCATTGTCATAGCTGCCGTTCTCAAAGACCTGGGCCGTGCCGGTCTTGCCGGCCATCTGATAGCCGGGCAGGTCGGCCGGCGTGCCCGTGCCCTCAGTCATCACGCTCTCTAAAAGGTCGGTCATCGTTGCAGCCGTGTCTGGCTTCATGACCTGATAAGAGGGATAAGAGACAGGCGTCGGGTCGCTGGACTCTGAGACCAAGAAGTGCGGCTGCACGCGCAGCCCGTTGTTGGCGATCGCCCCGTAAAAGCTCGCCACCTGCAGCGTGCTGACAAACACGCCCTGCCCGAACGTCCGGTTGGCGGCGTCAATGTCACGCCAAGAAGAGACCGGAAAATCGGTGGTCTGTTGGCTGAAGTCATACTCGCCCGGATAGTCGACGTTGGACGACTGGCAAAAGCCGTCGTTGTAAAGCGCGTTATAGAGCGCTTGATGGCTCATCCGCTCGCCCACCAAGGTCATGCCGACATTCGAGGAGTTGGACAAGATCCAGCGCAGATCCGCAGTCTTGGCCACACTGCGGCCGTCCCAGTCATGCACGGTCGCGCCGTTGATCACCCGGTAGGCCGGCACATTGATCTGCTCGTCCGGGGTAATCAGCCCCTGGTCCAGCGCCGCACTGGCGGTGACCGCCTTTAAGACCGAGCCCGGCTCATAGTTCAGCGTGATCGCCTGGAGGTTCAGCGCGCCCTTATCGAGGTCTTCTTGCGAAAGGTAGTCGCGGTTCAAGAGGGGCAGCGAGGCGCCGGCCAAGATCTCGCCGTTCTCGGCGTTGATCAAGATGATGTTGCCGTTGTCGACATTGCCGGCCGCGGCATATTTGACCAGCTCGCTCTCGACCTGGGCTTGGACATCGATATCGATCGAGACCACGATGTCTTCTCCATCTTGCTTTTCTTGAATGACGTCGCTGGTAGCGTTGGGCAAGGGCAGCGAGCCCTGGCTGGTCTCATCGACGACCAGGCCGTCGGTGCCTTTGAGGATGCTGTCGTATTCGAGCTCGAGGCCGCTGATGGCCTGGCCGTCAGAGTTCAGCGAGCCGATGATCTGGGCGCCCGTGTTGCCGCAGGGGTACTCGCGGACGTAGGTCTTCTCGATCCGGATGCCGGTCAGGGCAGAACTGAAGTCGCTGCTGAAGTCGCTGCTGAAGTTGCTGCCGTACTGCTGCTGAAGCTGGGCGATAAAGTCTTTTGACCCCGTGCTGTAGAGGGCGGTCTGGGCGTCCACGTACTTTTGGTAGTCCGCCACCTCCATCTGGTGCTCGAGCTCGACCCATGAGTTGCCGGCGGGCGGCGGCTGCACCTTAGGCTCCCAGTCCGAGATGCTGCCGCCCAAGAGGTCGGCCAGCACGGCGGCCGTCATCTGGGGGTTGCTGACTTCGGGCGTCCAGATATAGATCGAGACCTTTTGCACAGAGGTCGCAAGGATCACGCCGTTGCGGTCATAGATCGTGCCGCGACGGGCTTGGACAGTCGTTTCTCCCGATGAACGTTGCTCGGTCGCCGCTTGGGCAAGAACTTCGTGGCTCGTGATCTGGATGTAATAGAGGCGCACAAAGACCATCAGCGCCAAGATGCAGAGGACGGCAAAGATGATCAGGGGGCGGAGGTTGCCCGCCGTGCCCCTTTGGGCTGTGCGGGCGCTCATTGGCTGGCACCCAACTCGAGCACCTCGGGGTCAGGGTCGACGGCCATGCCCAGGTCAGAGGCCTGGCGCTGGATGTTGTCGGGGTTGATGAGGGCGGCGTAGCGGGCCGCATTGGAATTGGCGATGGAGTAGGCCTCGTTGATGTTTTGCTGCAGCGTATCGTTGGCCTTCATGGTATGCGAGGTCGAGCTGCTGAGCGCCGCACAAGAGATGCCGGTGGCGACAAAGATCAGGCCGGCCGCCGCCAAGGCGATCAATATCCGCCTGCCCAGGCGGGGCAGGGCGGCTTTGCGTGCCGGCCGCGTGCCCGGCACCTCACGCAGCCGGGGGCGGGGCTCAGCCTCGGGATAAGTGCGCTCGGGCTGCACGGCCACGGACTGGCGGTTGTACTGGCCGGCCGATGTGGCGGCGGCGGAGGCTGGCGCGGGGGTGGCGTAGGCGGAGGCACCGGCGTAGGCGGCGGCCGACGCGGGGGTGGCGTAGGCGGCGGCCGACGCGGGGGTGGCGTAGGC
>Ga0123354_10004621_pt1 | contig 19585 bp, 8 predicted proteins | sample TergutLab28metaG_2_FD_97872 | JGI IMG/M metagenome (GOLD analysis project Ga0123354, IMG submission 97872) | Labiotermes labralis P4 segment gut microbial communities from Petit-Saut dam, French Guiana - Lab288 P4 | ecosystem: Host-associated > Arthropoda: Insects > Digestive system > Gut ...
CACACCACACACACACACCACAACACAAACACAACACACACACACACACACCACAAAAACACACACACACCACAACACAAACACAACACACACCACACACACACACACACATACCCATACACACACATTACACCACACACAACACACCACACACACACACACCACACACACACACCACAAACAACACACACACACCACAACACACACACACACACACCACAACACAAACACAACACAATACACACCACACACACACACACAGTACCGCACTTAACTGCTGCTGTCTCCGTAACCCCTGATGTCTCCAGCCTCAAGGAAATGTTCGTTACAATGATAATAAAATACATACTGTGGTTACAAGTACCGGGTTTATGACATAAAAATTGAACTGCTAGTGTACAGGCGACTCGATACTGATAAAGTGGAGTAATTCACCACGCCCTACCGTTACTAACGTTACATCCGTAAGCAACATGCATTGCGTATGATATTGCGCTTTCTGTTTCTGGTTCAAAAGGTGTGTGGTTGACTGTTAAATGACGTCAATGTGAACTGTACGATCTTGAACATGTCACTGTCACTTGTCCGAAGGTCAATGCAGCATTAATACTCTACAAATGGCACTCCTTGAAATCCCAACTGGACCACCGGTTAGACTGACGTCATCCGTGATGTTTGTCTCCCTAAACAAATGCTGGTATATCATCTGCAGGTAGGCCACGGCTATTTTTGAGGTAATCCTCACTGAGCCATTATTCAAAACTATGTTTTCTCTCTCATTCAACAATTTTGCTGCCGCTTTGAGGTCCAAGACTAACATCAATTAGTCTATAGTTAAAGACCCAGTCCGTACCGCGCAGTAAACACACTCCGTCTCGGTTATAAAAACCAGTCAGTTAATGTTGTATAGGGAAATAATCGCTGTTTGTTCTGAGATCCACAGAAAACACAAATACACTGTGTGGGTAGAACGTAGAATTTGTGAATGTTAAACCTGGTGGTACTTATAGTAACCACTGGAATTTAAAGAATAAATAAATACAAAGATCCTAATCATAGAGTAACGAGGGTCTGCCGGTTAAGTTCGATGTTTTGCTGACTTTAGTCACTGTCTGTCTGCAGTGAACGTCAATCCCGTACCGTCCATTCAAAATCCCACACAACTTGGTGTGCTCCACCCCACTCCACAGCGGACCTTCTCACTGTTGGTGAACCTGTCTAGTTTCTTATTGCTTGAAACCGAACGCAACGTAACTGGGCAGGCGGCACGTACGGTGTAGAAGAGAAATGCGTATGGACTTCAGCAGGAAAAACTTGCGTATCAGACCTCAAGGAAAGCCTAAACGTACACGACGGCAGTAACAAAACATTGCTTTTGTTGGCACAGCTAGTGACGACACTTTACGGTTAGACATATCGCCGCGTCTTCGTATAGTTATTTATTAAGCACAAGCCGCTAAAACGATTCAATTTTTAGTAATGTAGAGCAGCATGTTTGGACCATAAAGGCCCGATAATGACCTTTTAAGATAGAAACATTTCGCTGGACGTTACTGCAAATAAAGTTCCGTTAGCGGTTTGTGCTTATTAATTAATGAGAATGAATATTAATCAAGTATTATGACAGCACCTGGAAAGGACTCGATTGGCTAAGGGCAGAGAATACTGGCAGGCTGTTGTGAATACGGTTATGAATAGACCGGTCCAGATATTGAAGCACATTTCTTGAGTACCTCAAGAACTACTAGCTGCTAAAGAAACACCCCGCTCCACGTAGCTAGCTAGTTAGTTAGTTAGTTGGCAGCAGAACGCTACGCTCCTAACACATATCACTTACAACCGCATTTTCGGTGTCGGTAAGTGACAAGCACCACACAAGCAGTAAGACGCTTGTGCCTGCCCTCACAAGGTACAAGGACCCTCACCCTGCTTCTTCTTGCGCGTCGTCACGGTCCAGTGGTTAACATCTGAAGCGGTACGCAACCCGCACGCCTTCCAAGTACTACGGGAGAGTCCGAACGAAGCCTGCAAGGCAAGGCAGATATTTAACTCTACAAGACGAGCTGAAGCAATCGAAGCAGCTAGCAGTAGTGTGGAACAGCGCATGGTAATGCAAACAAAGGAACCCATAGCTTCTGGCTATTGAAATACCGTCGAGCGTGGTTACTGCGACTCTCTCTCTTTCTCTCTGTCTCTCATAATGATCATCACCATCATCATCGGCACCATCATCTCCATCGGTGGACATGGTTGCTAACCAGAACAGCATGGTCTCATTTCACCAACAGTTCTCTACAGTACTGTTGCTTACAAAGACCGGCAAGAACAATGTATGGACTGTGCTGCTATCTATTGCTTTTGCTTGGGAACTACGTTACATGCTGTTTGTGACAGAAATGTGCACAATGACGACGGAGTGTATTGGATATGTGATGGGCAAATGGGAAGCGCACAAGCAATTGCATAACACTGCATATCAAAATACACACAATTTTGATAATTCTGACGCACGATTACTTTCATAAGGTTACACACACACACACACACCACACACACACACACACATACATTCAACGAAGTATACAAAGCGCACAAGAATTCTCCTTTTAGTTCGCGCTGTAGGTCATGGCGACATGTTTCGGCCGTTATACGTTGTCATCTTTAAGCAGCTCGTAATAAACATCACGAAGGGAGAACACAAAACACAACACAATGTATTTATATTTATTCACTGCAATTGGGTTGTCACCCTGTGGCAGTGGTTATTTTACATGTATACAAAACATGAAATTGGTTACTACTGGATTTAAGTCGGGAGGGCTACATGAGAAGCATGTAGTGGCAACTTGGAATGTTGGGAACCATCTCAGCATTTGCTTATAGACACAGGGAAACCAAGAAAAACCTGTGTCGAGATGGCCTGACTTCTAGCCAGCAGTCCGGCATCTAAAGTAAAAACAGCAATGCACACACAGTACAACAAATACACATAATATGACAACAATACACACAAGACAACTACAACAATACATACGGCCAACCAACAATTACAAAGACAACTTAAAACTAGCAACAATACTTTTCTGACTAAAAATTCACCCTTTTGTCCCAAGTATTTTATGCAACTTTAGAACTTGATACACAAATACAGACCCATAATTTTAAAAGACACGAGAAATTATATGCAATGCACTGTCCGTTTGTATGTCTGTCTGTTGGTACGGTATAGTTCACCCTAGAACACACCATGAAGGCCTAGAGGAGGAATAAGGTATAGCTGTTTTCTTTCTTTAACGTAGGCGCTAGATGGGAAGGGTGGTCAACGCCAATCGCCAGCTACACTACCCCCGGGAAACAGACCCTGTACCCATTACACAGGACGCTAGGTGAGACCTAGGGACGGTCTGAAAAGGTGTGGAAAATGCCGCCCCAACTGGGATTCGATCCCCAGACCATCCAGGCCGTAGCCAACCAAGCTATCCCAGCCTGCGAGTTTGAGTATTCTCTGCACGTTTCACAGTACCAGCTGTGAAGAAGGCCACAAGCAAGGGTCGAAAAGTGTCGCAACGACACGCAGCGAACCAGACGAAGGTTACTCTGTCTATATACAGGCCTACAGACGTGCTATCAAGGAGTTTGGCTTCTCGGAACGTGACGCTGCGTCGCTAGCTCAGTGGTTTCCGACGTTTCGAAGAACCTTGAACCCTTGACGATGAAGATGACACGTTCTTCGAAACGTCGGGAACGTAGAAACGTCACAATCCACCTCCATCGCTCTTGCACGTAACGCCTTCAAAACACGCGGTTCTTTCAGTTGCTATTCTGTAGCAATTAGTTGATTTAAGTGAAGGGTGTGGGTGCAGTGAGAGTTGGAGCGGGGAACGTGAGGTGTTCAACATCATGTCCAGAAACTTTGCGGTGCCTCCCCCCCCCCTCCCCGATGTAGCAGCCACCCCGCAATACAGCTGTCTGTTACAACTGTTAGGACATGAATCTGACTGCAACAAGCCGAGCCTCCGCCTGCCTGCTTGGTTTCTAACACCCCGACCTCGCAACTTACTCCGTCCTTTAATATGCATGTGATAATTCAACCCTTTTAATTAAAATTACACGGAAGGATGGAATAATGCGCGAGCTACGTTAGGGAGTACACAGCAGCAGACACATGCACATTGTTTCGGAAACTTGTAATAAAAACCTGGGTCCTTAGGTCAAGTGCTGCTACACGAGAACACTTCCGTTACTTCAGCTCTGCACTCTTGATTCATTTAGCACTTCTTGATACAGAAATGTGGTTTAGTCTCCGGATTACACGACATAGTGCAGAAGCAGACGGCCTATGAAACACCGTATCATACTAACGCGCAAGCACGCACATACGCACGCATACACACGCAAAGACGATGATCAATAAGTAGGGTTCCCCAGATCGCAAAGTTAATCAGTCCTTCGAAGGTTTTATGCAGCCCTCTTATTCAGATCAATTATCAATATTTCTCAGCACAGTGACGCAACTGGCCAAATATATAGCCAATTTAATGGTCTTCTCGAGACACAAATTATGGGCTCCTGCATTCGCAAAAAATCAAGGACAGCGCTGTGTACAGAACTGACGGACCAACAGAGCGGAGAAATCTCGAACTGGGAGGCTCGTCGGATTAAAAAAAAAAACTATCATTCGTGCTGTGTTCACACCCACCTGTGACATGGGGGGCCGAGGGGTAAGACAGCACCACCACCACCACGATGGTGATGTCTGTTCGACCACTTTCACAATCTCTGCGCCATGTTCTGACACGATACACTCTCATTACGTCACCACTAACACCGCTACCAACAGGCAGTCAACGTGATTCGCCCACACACACAAAAAAAATGCGTTACCAACTTCTTCACAGGACCAGCTGCTGACTGTCGTCGTCACCTGCACATCAACTCATCCTCTGAACAGAAGCCGACTTGGTCCTGCACAATTTCTTGCATCTCAACTCCACTACCAACAAACCACACGGTTGACTAATACAACAGTTACAGGCTACAGAAATCTAAACCTGTTCCATGAACAGGCTGATGTGTGAGTCGCTGTTGTTAAAGTATTACAATGAAACAGAAATTCAATTATTTAAACAAAAACTAATCTCATTTATACATTTAAAGACCCAGCCCTTACCGCGCAGTAAACACACTCCGTCTCGATTATAAAAACGAGTCAGTTAATGCTGTATAGGGAAATAATGGCTGTTTGTTCTCAGATCCACACAAAACACATAAATACACTGTGTGGGCAGAACGTAGAATCTCTGAATGTTGAACCTGGCGGTACACAAAGTGACCGCTACAGTCTAATTATGTTAATCACATTCTACAGCCGCAAACAATTAGCAGATTTTTCAATTCGAGTTGCTTCCCAGCATCCCGGTAGAATTTTGATTGAACCGCAACCATGATATCATTTGTACGAGAGGAAACTGAAAGAAAAAAACTCAGAACAGCCGTACAAACAAGCCGTACATCAAACCGTACCCACAAACGAAACTGAGGTGTCGTGTTGACAGCACTGATCTGGTAAAGAATAAGTCATGTAACAGGCCACTGTGAATATGAATGTAAGATTGTACTGACTTAATGAACATTAACAGGACAGGCAATGTACGTATTAACGTAACAATGAGACGCGTTCGCGTAACCATTGTTGCTGTGCAAAAGCAAGAAATATTACATATTCTGAGTGTGTGTCTGCAGCCTTATTCGGCATTCCAGTCGCATGCACCACATTACATTGTCATCTGTGGTCTGACCGGCCCTACCATGTCTTTCTGTATTAACTGATATATGACAATTTTCGGAAAAAATTTACTGAACATAAAATGCGTGTTTTGATTTTCTCTACAATTTCTGTCTGAAACATTTCTTATTCTACGAAGAATTCAGCGAGATATTATCAGAGATACGCATGTGCCTTTATGTGAAGTACCCGTTTTGCTTGTCAGATTTTAATGACACTTTAATTTTCTCTGCAGTGTTTGGAAAATACTCAAATATCTAGTTTCATGAAAATCCGTCCAGTGGAAGCTGATGTGTTCCATGTGGGCAGACGGACGGACGGACGGATAGACAAGATGGAGCTAATAGCAGCTTTTTGCAATTTTGTAAACGTGGCTGAACAGCACCTACGTCGGTTCACAGAAAAGAATGGTAACATAAAGACAGAACAGTACAGCCTCTGTGCAATCCTGTGAAAGTTGCGAGACCCACACACACACACACACACACACACACACAAGCAGCTAACATTTCCTAGCACATTCACACAATTCCACATGTTTTATCCAAGCCCCAGGAAAGCGAACGGCTTTACAACAGCCCGCTGCTGGTCCCTATCATGAGCCAGATCAATCTAGTCCATACTTCAATCACCTACAATATTTCTGCTAGATCGACTTTAATATTATCCCCTCACACGCGCCTAAAACTTCCGATCTTTCTCTGACATCACGTACTGCGGGCCGCAGTTACTGGTTAGAGAAATACAGGTTCATTCCTTCAGCCCTGACAAAGAACAGAGCCCGCGAGAGCCACCATTCAAGACTGCTTCCCCAGCCAGCGACCACTCGGGTGCTGAAACATTGCTAATGTTGTCAATTCTGACGCATCTGTTACTGGTACATACAGAACAGCAGTTTGCTAAGGCCATTATTCACCCGTACAGCACATCCTGAATCGCATTGTTCCTACCGTTCTGAAAACACAATTTTCTGAAAAACAGTCGTCTGTTATTAAATTCACTAATTCGCTGTCCGGACTGCAGTTCTGTGTAGCTCGTTCCTTCCCTCATCCTGCTAATTTCAACCGTAATTACCATCAGTGCTGCCAACATTCACATCGCCTGGACCCTGTCTACTGTCGTTCCACATCGGGACAAATATTTCAGTAAGGCGCCACCACCCACCACCCTCCTCGCCCCGCCGCTCAGTACCTCGAGCTGTCTTCTCGCCTTATCATTAGCCTTCCCCAGCATTTACAGTGTTCTCTGCCGTCTCCGTACGTTGATTTGGATGGCGATGGCGCGAAGAACACATTTTTGTGATAATTAAGCACCATAACTTTAAACTAATGTAAGATTTCTGCCTTAAGTTAATTTGTGTGTTGTGTGGAGCGCCTGCAGTGACGTTCGGTGCAACAACAAGCGTTATTCAAGCTGCAAACTTTATGAACAGCCGAAAGCTTCTGAAGCAAGCACATTTGGGAAGCGGAAAATAGGCCCACCAAGACAGTTACTGTGGACAGTGCGCACAGTTTCTGTGGACAGTGCGCACAGTTACTGTGGAGCGTGCGCACAGTTACTGTGGACAGTGCAGTTACTGCGGACTGTGCGCATAGTTAATGCGGACAGTGCGCACAGTTATTGCGGACAGTGTGCACAGTTACTGCGGAACAGTGCGCAAGTTACTGCGGGCAGTGCGCACAGTCACTGCGGACAGATCTAACGAACAAATGTCGCGGAAATATGTTTCCGCGCCAAGAACGACTGTAACCCACAATCAAAATCATAGTTTTGCAATGGGTCTTACAGATTTAGCTGCACCGTTACGAGAGACCAACACAATGCAGTCAATTTAGCGACGGTGTTTCTGGTGCAGACGCTACAAAGCCGCTGATCACCAATGTAAAGTACAAGTGGTGTATAACAGAACCGAGACAAACCAAGCAATTCTGTGAGGGCAGCCACTGACTAAGACCGTGACTACGTACCTGCACACGACAACGGCGTTACAAAGCGTCCAGCGACGTTGACTTTGTTGGATGGCGGCTGTGATGCGGGCAACAAACTGTTTACGTCAAAAGGAGCAACGGCAACCGCACAGGGACTGCAGCTAGCGATGGAACACAAAGTAATGTAACAGTTATCGGATCGTGTGCGCTGCGTGACAGGGGCACGGGCAGGACACTAGAACATAAGGTAGCCGTGCGTGGTGAGATTTCTCGTCTTCGCCGCCATCACTACCGGAAATCTTGAATGTGCCATGACGTAGTCTTTGATATATTTTCCTGTTTCCTTCTGATGGACCCAGTCGGTTTCTCTGAAACGTCGGTACGTAACTCTCGGACTGCACGGTGTCAAATCTCACAAGACACTCGCTTATCTTGACTAAAAAATGAGAAGTTCGTCTTCTGGGACAGGACACCGGGTAGCTCGGTTATGACTACACGACGTTTCGGAGGATGATGCTTGTCACGTGTTCCAGTTTCGTGCAACCTAACCCTGACATGCGGCGCCACATACCAGAACAGCCGATCCTGGACAGCACTGCAACGGCCAACTGATATCTCGCTCTAAATTAGACTATTTTCAACAGTGCAAAAAACTTTCTTTCGTAAATACGTGTTGCTGTCGTACTTTCAATGACCCGGCTGCCTCCGCTTTATGTTTTGTCTGTCTGTCTGTCTGTCACACGAAACACTCAAGAGTGTGTCTACGGACAGAGCTTGTTAAATTGTAGCGGATACGAGGTAACGTGGGAAATACGCGTACCCACAAATTACAGCCGAAGATGATGATAATGTGGCTGCCACGACGCGACTGGATTTGCATGCGGTAACGACCACTGGGCGGCACTTGTCGGTGCGAACAGGGGCACCTCGGCAATATCTCGGACGATTCCCCAGACAAGCACGCGGAGCACATCACGTGGATTAGACGTCGCAACACGCACGCACGCACACACACTCACACACTAGGCTAGTCAAGCAACACCGGCGCAGCCGTTCTCGTCTGTTGATACCACGTACAATGAAAGACTGGAGTAATGATGTATTTATTACACGAGGCAGGAATCTTAGGAGAGGAAATGCGAATTCAGCAATTCCCGTTTAAATAAACGTGAAATCTCTTGGTTGAAACATGCAGGATTAACACAAAATACTTGTGCCAGGATGGTGTACTGTAAATGTGTGTTCGGGCAATCTGGCGGTCTTCCGTTATGGTGCAGTGGTTAGCAAATGGCGCTCTGCACACCGCGCCTAGAGGGCTCTACTCTTTGTCAGACTGCGATGAAGCTGCTCACGTGACACGTGTTTATACAGCCACATCACGACGACGCAAAACACACGCAACATTAAATATTTCTTTTAGACGCGAGTCGAACGTGCGAACATTTCACGCGTATTCTAGAACTACAGGCAGATGCATGTCACTGTAGCATAGCAAGTAAAAAGATCGAGAAATTTCTATAACCTTTCTCATAAAACCTCAACTACAAATATAGCTTAACTCTTTAAAAATAAAAAAGCGAAAAGCGATTAACACGGTTAGTGGTGGGGAGGAAATGGCGTCATTCTGTCAGCGTTCGTGCGCCGGTCCTTCTCATCCAGATAGCGTCAAAATGAAGACATCCGAATGTTGAGAAGTGTTTGGCTGCAATAACATCTGGGGCATTTGGAGCGAATAATTAATGTTAAAATGCGTACTTGGAGAAATATTTTGGGGACATTTAGAGCAAAATACTCACATTCATGAATTGGAATTGGGAGTGCCGCGAAAGAAGCAAGTAGTGGAAACTTCGAAATTTAGAGCCATCTGAGCATTTGTTTTAAGAAAGAGGAAGACGAAGAGATCGAGTGTCGAGATAGCTGGTCAAACAATTCCTCGGATTCATACTGAATTATATCCAACAGTACGTCTAAATAAGAGAATTAGACTGAATTATATTTAAATATCCAGTCCGTAGCGCGCAGTAAACACACTCCGTCTCGGTTATACAAAACCAGTCAGTTAATGCTGTATAGGGAAATAATGGCTGTTTGTTCTGAGATACACACAAAACACATAAATACACTGTGTGGGCAGAACGTAGAATTGTTGAATATTAAACTGGTACACATAGTAACCACTGGGCTTTAAGGGGTTAAATACATGTTCGGCGTTCATATCAATATCAAATCTGCAACCAAATACAATACAAATTATAGACCCAATAAAGTCAGTAGAAGTTAATGCCGCAAACCCGATACCATGTTCAGTACTTTGGCGTCATAAATACATCTAACGAGGCTGTCAATACGTCACACATACAGCGACGACAGCACATACAAAACAGAACGGCAGTCGGATGGAAGCAGTCATGGCACAGTCCTGCTAATATCCCAACATTCTCATGTAGCCAGCCACCTTCAGACTTTCTGCGACCAGCACCACCGGACGGACAACTTCGCAATATAGGTCAGCAGTGTTACCACTACAGTGACCGTGGTTGGCTGACTAAACAGAAGCCAGTGTCAGGCTATTTCACAAAAAAAAAACTGGAACTAGATTTAAATATGGCATAAGTCACGAGTAACGCAAGTCACACATTTGTTAACGTTCACTAGTAACAGATTTCACAGCGAGTGCGGAGTGGATCTGCCGGAGTTGGGAGACTTTGTTTAAAACTGCTATTTTATCTGATCTGCAACCATGAAATGTGCAATAAACTGCATGGGTCGCTACGTACGTGGACAACCCTGGCAGGCAAGCTGCAAAACTATGCACTCCCCCAGAATTAATACACACCTGTGGCCTTACGTGTGCACTGTGTGCATTGTGTTCACTGCGTTCGCTGTATTCACTGTGTGCACTGTGTTCACTATGTGCACCGTGTTCACTTTCTGCATTGTGTTCACGGTGTTCGCTGTATTCATTGTGTGCACTGTGTTCATCGTGTTCAATGTGTGCATTGTGTTCACTATGTGCACCGTGTTCACTGTCCGCATTGTGTTCATGGTGTTCGCTGTGTGCATTGTGTTCACTATGTGCACTGTGCACGTTTCATTGCAGACTGCAATGAAATTTTCGGCCGTGACAAAGCAAAACAATATTCCACCACAAAAGCGTCCTGCAAATAAAAAATGATAATCTCTTAAAGTTTGTTAACACGTTTAGTGATATGTACACTGGCATGCTGGATTGATTGGTAGGTGCTTCTAGAAGCAAACTCACTCTCACTAAGACTCAATGAATTCCTGCAAGCGACAATGACATACCTGAAGAAGAACCCTCCATAAACAACCCATAGTGTCTGGAACACGAAAACTTTGATCAGTAGTTTATCCTGCCTTGTAAAGTTTGCTCACAACTGAAAGTAAATTACTCTCTTGCCATCACTTCTACGTAGCTAATGGATTCCCAACTTGTGAGAAAGAAAAGTGAAAACTTGTAAGGCAAGAAACAACAGTTCGCTGACAGGGTAATGGTTGGTATGGAGCGTTAGTAGTGGTGGGTATGGAGCGTTAGTCCCAAATGCTGCCCTTGTTACGTCCTGCTGCACTCAGCGATCCGTCCAGCCATCGGAACACTCAACGTTTGGTTCACTGAAGCCAAAACTGAAAGATATAGTCCTGAAGAATTTATTTAAATCACTTTACTACCAAAAAATGTACACTGTGGTGTTGGGGGCAGGGAGACTTATTCAGCCTCCAGAGATTACGACATTCTGCAGCAAACTGGACTTACTATTTTGGACAATGTCTTGTGCTTTCTGCAAAACGGTGATTATAAACCTGACTGAGCCTCTTTCAATCGATACATGCGATCTTCATCCGGTGGTCCCAGGACCCATCTCCGGACGACATCACGTTCCATTGTGCCTCACATCGAAGACGGTGCTGAACTGACTCACAGGGTTGTCAGTAAACACCTGCAGTTGGGGACTCAACACGCATTACGGACGTCAGGACAACACAAACACAGCACTTTGGAAGTGACGTGCCAGCGGAATTCAGAACACTCCCAGTGCCACTTTTTGCGCCACAAATTGAAGATAAACTGCCCGTGGACCACGACCTTCGCCGTGAGAAGCCGGCGACTTACCGCCCGGCCCTTGGCAACCCTGTTTATGTTTTCTCAGACGCAGGTAAAGCCGGATCAATTCTGATAAGCTGATCACTACTTTGCCAGTCGACCTTCCAGGCAGTTCAAATGTCTGTTCACAAGAGCCAGTGAACCGCGCCCTAGGCCACACGTTTTACCTACAAGCACACAAACTCAAAGCAATGAATAAGGAAACTCAAACCCAAAAATATATTTCGTGTCGAACTGCCAGACATCACTGTAATCACGGGGCATAACAGAAATACACGTAGCGATGTGGTTGGATAAACGTGACGGGAAGACAGTTTGGAAGCGCTATATGTAACGGCAGGATGATATTAAAATGGATCTTAAACAGGATGAAATGATATGGACTATACTAAAGTGACTCCAGGACATAGCAACAAACACGGTAATTAACCTTTTGCTGCTACCATACAACGTAGAGTGACGTATCCAGTTATTATACATAAATAACAATTTTGTCTTCTGGAAATAAGTCTCAGTGTCACCTTTGCATGCTACAAGTTGCGCCCATTGTCAAAGGCTGTGTAGATCCTTGCCCCATTCTCCTGTTAAATTGTCTTACGTTGCAACATTCTTCTGAGCACTTATACACCAAAACGCTTATAAAATATAATCCTCTCTCAATCAAACATTATCAAACACCCTCCAGCAAATCAAACACACACCAGCAAACACCCTTCACCAATCAAACACTATCACGCACTATCAAACATACTCTATAAAACGACATCTGTCAATCTCACACATCAAGCACACCCGACCCATGTCCGATAAACCTGTATCAACCGTCAGCCAGCTGACAACAAAACATCAGAGCACGTAGCAATCAGCAGGCCGCATATCTTTTGCTGACTTGCTGATTTGTTTCGTGTCAGTGCACTGACACCGGAAAGATCGTTTCTTGTACTAAATCAGTGGAACGGTACCAAAGATACTGACATCAGCATCGTTTAAATGAAGTCATACATTTTGCGCATTTCAAATATTCTGCATGACCTTACGTATCATATCGTTAAGACCATCTGTAAGGCCACTTGTGTCTCGCTTCTTTTCCCGTGCAGGTAGCCTGCCTATGTCAGTGTTCGGACAGCCCACAAACTGAGTCACCTCGAGTCTTTACACACGAAGATAGAGCACGCACTGCCAAACACTGTGCGCAAGTATGCATTAGAAGCTGCTAAACTCCTAGCGCGATAACCAACTACATCGAAAGCGATGTCTCTTGGCCCACACCTGTACCTGCATAAAGGGGCAGTTAATTATTAGCCAACAATCCTTCCGTTACTGCCGGCCGGACTGCGAGCATGTTTGGTTGTCACCATGTCGGATGATAGATGGCGTGCAAACAGCCAAAAGAAGGCGAATGTGAGTACCCTATATACATCACCATCCCCACCTCGCCTTCCTTCCGATCCATGAAGTTACCCCACTACCTCTGCACATCATTTATGCGTAGCAGTAACCCATATACTAATTGACTAAGGACATGTGCACTATAATTCAAAATTTTAATTTTAAAATGGGATTGGCCACAAGGAAAAGTTATGTTCCAGATATTTATAGCCCGAACTCTGACTTTCAAATAAAGTCAATTAATGAAATGCAGAAAAACAGTACGGAAGCGAACAAAAACTGAAGGGCGAGAAAACACAGATAATGCGGTACACTTTGAGAATATAAAATTAATTACCCGGAAAATAACAAGTACAAGCTTAGGTATTCAGATCTGCACTTCTGACGTAACGCTTCCACCTTCAGGGTGACGGTCGGATGGGAGGGAGGAGTAAGTCTGTTATTTAGCAAGGATATAAAGATTTGTGGGCAATCGAAACTGCGGAATGCCCTTCAACATAACATAACGTACATAAGCGACAAATCAATTTACTAAGGCATCAATATGCACCAGATAATCACTCCGAAGACGGAGCATTGCTTCCTCCGAATCGTCGCGACATACAGTTACTACACGGTCTACAAACCCACAAGCAAGACTTGTTCACACTTCCGTAATCATGCACTGTTCATATTGCAAGCACTAGGCACAGGACCTGTGCGTATTTCAAACATACAAAATTGTAGTCAAACGTACAAATTGGCGAGAAAGGAAACAGAATTTGCATGAGGCCCAGTGCATTCAAATGCCCTCAACCCTTATCAAATGAATCACGATTAAAAATTAATTTGCAAAATGCGTTAATTTGCACATCAGTACATCAGCTACACCGGTAGGCACAGCACGCAACTGCATGCCGAGGCAGTGCAAGTGTACGTCCGTCCGTCCGTCGTGCTACAGCAACAAACCAAGTACGAACACAACACAAAGTCGTACAGTTCCGGTTAACAAGCGAACAGCAATTGGTAGCTGCGTCGCCTCGGTCTGCCGTCCGTCCGAATTGACCAAATCGATTTGCCTGGACGAATTTTCAGTAAGTGCTTTGACAAAAATCTGTCCAAAAACTTCAAATTTGGACACATTCCGAGAAAATAACAGGCGACTTGCGTCAAGGCATTTATGAACGATTTCGTTATCAAAGTTACCACACCTCAAGTCCACAATAATCGATATTGAGAGAAAATAATCAATACTCATCTGCCTTATTTCTTCATGCGACTTATACAGTGAATAACGGACAAAAGAAACCCACGATTATAGCATTCATCATTTTTTGACTATGGTTACGAACACTGAATTTGTTACGTATGTAGATATATAATGAATGTAATTGTGTACGAAATATTTTGAAATCCAGAAGTACGAAATATTTCGATGACAGGACCATGTCAGTTGACGAACGACCGATACATTTAGCACAGACAAAATCATAAAAGACAAATAAATAATCAATTCTGCAAACAAATGAACTGGACGACCGAAGTAATAGCGAGGACTCAGCAACAGGCCCATTAATAATGCAATAATATGTTACGTTCATGCGGAAATTAGACGAACTGCGGTAACATTTTGCCGTTCACCACTTCCCAGTTATTACCTTATGTACCATCAGATTTAACGTATATAAATTCCACGTTCAGCCCACACAGCTGTATTTATGTGTTTTGTGTGGATCTCAGAACAAACAGCCATTATTTCCCTATACAACATTAACTGACTGGTTTTTATAACAGAAAGGGAGAGTGTTTACTGCGCGGTACGGACTGGTTGTTCAACTATAATTCAGGTTAACTGATTGTCACGACAGCTTTAAAAGAAACAGGAATTACGTAAAATAATATTATGTGCGGGTGTGCGTGTGTGCGTGCGTGCGAGTGGGCGTGTGTGCGGGTGGGCGTGTTCTCATAACAACGCTAACGGCAATACGAAAATACGAAAGAGCAGGGGAAGTAAAATAACAGGCCGTAGTTGTGTTGGCTTGTCAGATTTCTAGACGCTACAAACGACACACAATTCATAGGAACAGAATTCTGTCAGCACACTTCACCACGCTCTAAAACCTTCCACTGATATTAAACATAGAAATGAAGAGATGCAGAGATAGAAAAGAAATGCCGTCAGTGCTAGACAGAGAACCTCCAGTTTCCATTTAGACTTGCAACTACCATAGCAACGACACCAAATAGGCAGTGATGAAGGCAGGCAGGCAGGCAGCTCTTTCAGAGCCGGAAACAAACCAAATGCCAGAGCCATAGCAATCTCTAAGAGCGCGTCAGTCATGCAACCAGCACTTCTTGTCCCCACAGTCAGCGTCTGTGACTATGGGTGACGACGGAGGATTTCAATTTACCGTCTTTCGCGGCTGTTGAGCTGCAGTAGGCCTATTGCGTGCTATACAGTCTGTGCTTGCTTTCTCTTCTAGTGACTATTACATGCATTCGAGAACTGAGACACAAGGAGTGTGTCATTCAGTTTGTCCATCCAATTGTCAATTGTCCCCCCCCCCTCCCACTATGCAACCCACTACTTGTCTGTCTCACTACGTACGTTCTGTGTACGCCTACAGCATGTTACGTAAAGCACTACCCGATATTCCTGTACCGCGACACTGCACTGCTCTTTGTAACTGACAATGTCCTTGTTTTTGTGTTTAACGTTTCCCCGGTATTAATACTGAGGTCAATGACACTACACTTTGTAGGCTGAACAACGGCAGGCCAACAGAGCCAACTGCGGTCCACGAAATGATGACGTATGTTTGGGACAGCGCTCCTTCTAAATTTAGTTTAGAATACGAAAAAACGTGATTTGAAGTTTCATATTTTTCACTTGTTGCTTCTCCTTCACCAAGACAAAATTTTGTGCAAATTGCTCAAGTGACAAATCACTTTGCAAGTCTTCGAAGTTGTCTTTTCCTTCAGGTTTCCACACAAAACTCAGTATGCATTTCGCTTCTCCACCGACAAGTGCCACGTGTTCCGCCCACCTCACCGCCCGGAAAGTACTCGTATTGTGACAAGTGCAATTCAGGAAACTCCTCATTACGTAATTGTCGCCAGTATATCGCAACCTCCCCCCTCTGAGATCCGAACGTTTTCTTCAGTATCCGATTTCCGAACATCGGTTCAAGTTCTTCCCTTACCGTGAGACACCGAGTTCAACACCCATATAAAATAAACAGGAAAATTACAGTATGGTAACGAATTTACTCAGAATATCTGGCAGCCATAGCTGTATCACAGCTGTATTAATGATACGTGCGATCTGTACGCTCCAAGCGATGTTCACGTGGTCACATTACGTCACAGTCAGAAGAGTATAAGCAGGTAGAATCCCCCAAACCCCGTCTGTTCGCAGCTTTTCCTTCCATCAGAGAGCGGCGAGCTGTTGTTGGCAACTCGCGCCTCCTTATCTCACAGCTCGTGGCTTTCATTGTCTTTAAGAGTAGTCTATTACACGTGCTATATCGTACAGTCTTCGTCCGAACAAAATACACATCATCTACGAAGCCTTTCGGATCGCAGTCTGCTTCTAGTTTTTCGGGTAAAACAAAGACAAAACGTTACTAACTTTGTAACATACAACTGGAAATTTTGTGGGAAGGCAGGCACAGGAATGGGTCTGACAATCAGGGAAATGCAATAACTTCATAGGCTGTATGCCTCCTACTGCAAGCGTAACTTGCGATCTTTCTCTAAGGTAAAGCGGTCAGGATATACTGGCCTAAGAACAAAGCGTCATATCTCACAACACCGTGGTGGAAACCAAATCACGACCTTTTTGGCTCTTTACTCCGTTTTATAATTCTTCAAAACTTTAAATATTTAAGGTTACAGTCCGTACCGCACAGTAAACAAACTCCGTCTCGCTTACAAAAACCAGTCAGTTAATGCTGTATAGGGAAATAATCGCTGTTTGTTCTCAGATCCACACAAAACACATAAATACAGCTGTGTGGGCAGAACGTAGAATTTCTCAATGTTAAACTTGGCGGTACATATAGTGACCACTGGGCTTCAGTCAACCTGTCTCGAGGTACATCAATTTCCTTCTCCAGTTCCAGACTCATACGCAGTACCAAACGATGCTGCATTTGAACGGAAAGTTTGTACCAACAGTTCTTTAGGCTCAGACGCGACACTCAGCACAGCTCTAGACCGAGCTATCTATCAGTATTCACGGCGTCACATTCCAAAATAGAGCAGTAGTAACGGTACTAGCTTGTGAATACGACATAGGCTTATCACAGCTTTAGGCATTAAGTTAAACAAAACGCACCTCAATATTATCTACCTGAGAGTTACAATACAGCAATACGCGAGTCTGCGAAACAAATTCTGCGAATTATATTGCATACTGTGGTCTAACACAAGGTTCACAGTAGCAAGCTGAATCACTGTCGATATCGAACTGGTGAAAGATACAGAAATAATTTACTAAACACTGAAGTAGATCGTCGAAACATTCAACTTCGTTAGTTCAGTGGCACGTTTAAGCCGAAAATAAATCAACTATACGATATAACGTTATCAAAAATCCTGTTTTCAGTAATATTACGAGCTTTAAGGAAGTATTTAGTAGCATCAACTCTGTTCCAAGATGTCACAGTCTGTAGGGAGCCACAGGAAATCAGCAAGCCTGAGAAAGAAACGGACGTGTGCTGCTTCGCCTTACCTTAAAGAAATTTCTATTGACTGAGACGCACTTCAGCGACATCTGTACCACAAGTGGCACGTAGAAACTTATTAGCTTACCAGGAGACTTGAAATGGTGGCACACCTTACCTGAAAAGTCAACAAAACATTACATTAGCCAACAGAAAACACGTGATCCAAAGATGAACACAACGACAGGTGGATAGCGGATGTTCATTAACACTCTTTATCCACATCTCACAGAAATCGCTGACAGCAGCAGGCTTGCCAACACTGTGCAGAAAAGCCAGTGACACTTCGCGCTCTACAGGTAACAAACGTAACGTTAAACCCGCTACCAACATGCAGCCATACACAGCGAGCAGAAATATTGCTCTACTAATTCTTGCCTTAACCATTAGTTCGAGTTCAGTGGCCAACTTAACATCCCGTCCGCTTTAACCCGAGTCCCCAGGCACTCGTACTTTTTGTTCTAAGGCGCTAAAACAAAATACGCCTTTTCCAAGAAAGTAACATACTTTTGAAATTCAAGACGTCGCACTTCAATGTGCTGACCAACACTCTGTCTCTGCGTCTAGCTCCACAGACTTCCTCTACACTATTTATGAACTTATTCGTTATTTTTTAAAAATACTTTCAAAAATTTGTGGTAGGCAGTAAAACTTTTAATAATTCATTTTACATACACCTGCTGGTGTTCTTTTTTGAGGCACGAGAAAACCGTCGTAAAAAATGAGACGAATCTCGCTACGAATACTAACGCACAGTGACGTTTCCGAAGTCAGTAAGTTATGGATATGCTTGAAGGAGTCTCTGTAATGTCTTCTTCACATATACAGTTGCTTTATAATCTGCTGCCTGTAAAAATTAAAGGCAACTTACATTCCCCAACAGTACAAATTTTTAACACTATTGTGGATAGGAGAATATACAGAATGGGGCAGAAACAAATAGACGATTTAAATTTAGCGCCATGCCGACATCTTTGTAGGTGGCGCGGTGAAACACACATCGCTGGGTAGAGCGGTTTGAAGCTTTCAGTCATTATGCAGCGTTGGTCGGAAGAGCATCGAGCGTTGGCTGCGGGAACGGTTTTTTTTTTTAAATCAACGATTCCGCTACTGTAACACAGCGGGTTTTTCGACGACATTTTGACATCGGGAGGAACTGAAACCTTTCCGACACGCCAAACAATATTGAATTGGGTTACACAATTCAGGACTACTGCATCCATTGTCAACAAGAAGCCTCCTGGTCGCCCTCGAACTGTACGAACACCGGAAAATGTGCGCCGAGTGGCACGTGCATTTCAGCGTAGTCCTCAGCCTTCTGCTCGTCGCCATGCAATCGCCTTCCACTTAACCCCTAGAAAAAAGTGACTTGAAAACGCAACGCTTTTCCACGTTGCTTACCGCTGTTTAGCTAGTTATGATTTAATTTTCAATTAAAGTATTCATTTTCAAGTTATTAATTGTCTAATGGTTTCTGCCCCACTCTGTACAACATTTAAGTACGTATGCTGTCCCTTCATGTGTACAGTAGACGGTCAGACAATTCAGACAGTTCAGCTCGCAATTTCCCGCCTCTACAGAAGCAGAGTGTTGCTGTAACACTGTACGTTCAGCTCGCAATTTCCCGCCTCTACAGAAGTACAGTGCTGCTGTA
>Ga0123354_10004623_pt1 | contig 19583 bp, 14 predicted proteins | sample TergutLab28metaG_2_FD_97872 | JGI IMG/M metagenome (GOLD analysis project Ga0123354, IMG submission 97872) | Labiotermes labralis P4 segment gut microbial communities from Petit-Saut dam, French Guiana - Lab288 P4 | ecosystem: Host-associated > Arthropoda: Insects > Digestive system > Gut ...
AATTACTTCTATCATATCGCCTTTTGTCTTGTAGCCTCGTTTTGCCGTTGATAAATGAGGCATTATTTCAGTTTTTATTGTATCTTTGTCCAGTACTTTGTACATAAGAAGGGAATGTTTATTTGTTTTTGCTTTATACATAAAACGTTCCCTTCGTTTGTATAGTATTTAAATCACATTTTTATATATTTATTAACATTTAAAAATAAGTCTAAATCACTTCACCGTAAAAGTTTCTTTCTTTATCAATGAGAATGGAAAACCTTCCAGAATTGAATATAAGAAATTTACTTGCGAAGATGCAAAAAAAGAAATAGAAAATCTTCTCTACGCCTCTCCTGCATGGACAAAGACAAACCGGAAAGTTACCATTACAATTAAATGGTAAAAATATTTGTAAAACGAAAATAATCTTGTAATTTTGCCAGCGATAGATGTTATAAACATTGAATTCCGAATAACCTTTTTAAAATTATATACCCAATGAATAAAAATTTTTTATTATTAGCGCTAATTGCTTTATCGGCAGTTGTTTCAATGCCGGTAAAATCACAAACCATCGAACTCTTCAACGGTAAAAATCTGGATGGATGGGGATTTGTCTTAAAAGACGATTCAAAAAAACCGGAAGAAGTATTTAATGTGCAAAACGGGATGATTCATATTGCAGGAGATCCGTTTGGTTATATGTATACCTTGAACAAATACAATAGTTATCATCTGCATGTCGAATGGCGCTGGCCGGAAGAAGCGAGCAACAGCGGCATTTTTCTATTTGTTCAGGACGATAATAAAGTATGGCCCAATGCCATTGAATGTCAGCTAAAAGCTGGAGATGCAGGAGATTTTGTATTGTTAGGAGGTTCTAACCTGGCTGAATTTGTAACAAAAGCCGGAGAAACACGCCCTGCTTTTCCGGTCGTAAAAAAGAAAAATGACTCTTCCGAAATGGCTGCCGGCGAATGGAACAATGCCGATATAACTTGTGATGATGGAAATATCACCGTTTATATTAACGGCGTTCTGCAAAATAAAGGAACACAATCTTTGCATAAAACCGGACATGTAGCCCTGCAAAGTGAAGGAAAGGATATTCAATTCAGGAATATAAGACTTACTCCTCTGAAATAATAGAAATTTATTACAAATAATTATAAAAGTAAATTTATGAAAAACACTGTTTTATGCATGGCGACTCTCGCCCTGCTTTTATTGGCCCAATGTACGTCTGCTCCGAAAACATTCATTGTCAAGTTTGACAATACCAAGGAAGTTTCCGGTAAGAAATTTGCTATCAAAGACATTACGCCCGGACTACCTCTAAACTGGGATGATTACAATTATGTAGTGTTGGAGTTCCGAATCTCAACCTCCCAACGCTTCAACATTGGATTTAACACCGATTCGGGATACAACGAGCTACGCGTGATGAGTTATGTGCCTACAGCCTGGAATAAATTAGCTATCCCGCTAAAATTTTTCCGCCAAATGCCTGATGCCAATATCGACTTGGCTGCCACTTACAATCAACCGAGGTATACCGGATGGATTAACCTGGGCGGAAAACGCGGAGATCTTCATGGGGTCGATTCCATCGGTATTCGCATGCGCGTCCCCATTGGAAATCCCGAATTCGAAATTCGCTCCATTGCCCTTTCTGTAGACGATCAGGGTGATAAATATATGGAAGCAAAGCCTGCTGTTGATGAATTCGGACAATCCAACTTACTCGTATATGATCAAAAAATTGATTCACTCGAACAATTGCAGATAAAATGGAGCTCCGAAGATATGGACGTCAATAATACCAAGCCCGATTACAATTACTCTCGCTATGGCGGTTACTTGCAAAAACAAGTGAAAGGCGCCGGATTTTTCCGTGTAGAAAAAGTAGACGGGCGATGGTGGTTTGTCGATCCCGACGGCTATCTTTTCCTTTCGGTAGGTGTGGACTGTGTGAATCCAGGCGGAGGCGGAAATGCCCGCGACTTGGACAAACGGGAAGGAATGTTCAAGCAATTACCTCCTGATCAATTCAGAGAAAGTTACCGTAAACGTGAAGTCGCTTCTTTCGGATTATGGAATCTTTATCGCCGTTACGGAGATGATTTCAAGGAAAAAGCCTGTGATATGGTTGTCAAACGTATGAACCGATGGGGACTGAATACCATCGGCAACTGGTCGAGTCCGAATGTATATAATTTGAACCGCATAGCTTATACCCAACAATTGCGGGATCTATCAATGGAAAGAAAACTGATGGGACTTGCCGATGTGTATGCTCCCGGTTTTACCGCTCACATGGATTCAGCTATGAAATCCTACTTGCCTGCAAATAAAAATAATCCTTGGATTATTGGTTATTTTGTTGGAAATGAACCGTCGTGGTTAGGACAGGAGGCGCGTCTTTGCGATCTTATCTTGCAGGGTGATGATTGCCCCATTAAAGCCGAGTTGGAAAAATTTTTGAAAGGCGGCGATACGCCTCAACGTAAAAAGGAATTCATTTACCAAACTTTCCGTATTTTCTTGCAAACCGTGAAATCAACAATGAAACGATATGATCCCAATCACTTGAATCTCGGCATCCGCTTCGGCAACCTTGCCGAATTGGACGAGGAACTTATGGGAATATGTCACGATTCGTTCGATATCCTCAGCTTTAACTGTTATTCTTTAATGCCGGATAAAGAAACGATGGATCACGCTTTCAAAGTAACCGATATGCCTATGATTATCGGAGAATACCATTTCGGAACAGTCGACCGCGGAATGTCGCAAGCGCTTTGGCAAGTTAACTCTGAACAGGATAGAGGATTAGCCTATCGCTACTATACGGAGAATGCTTTTGCTCATCCCGGATTAATCGGTACGGCTTACTTTCAATGGTGCGACGAAGATTTGACGGGGCGCGGAGATGGCGAAAACTACAATTGCGGATTTGTGGATGTTACCGACCGACCTTATCAATACCAGGTAGATGCGGTGATGAAAACGGCAAAACGGCTGTATAACATCCATTCAGGTGATATTCCCCCCATCGACCAAGCCCCGGAAAAAGCCCGCGGTCACGAAGGTATTCCCGATATTTGGAACGAATAAAACTGTGCCGTTGCGGGCTTGATCCGCAATGGCATGATTTTCTCTGTAAAATATTCTCTAAATATTTTTATAAAAGTGATTGTCTATACAAAAAATCAATTACCTTTGTAATGTTTTTTTTCTAAATAATATTAATATGTCAAATTCGCATGTAAAATTCTATTCCGGTGAAAATATTCCATTGGAACTTCACAAAACTCGTATTGTTCAAAAATTGAATTTAGTCCCTATTGAACGACGTTTGGAAGCGCTTTATGAAGGCGGCTTCAATACTTTCGGTTTGAAAACGACCGATATTTTTTTAGATATGCTAACCGACAGCGGTACAAATGCTATGAGTGACAACCAGTTGGCTTCCATGATGAGAGCCGACGACGCTTATGCCGGCTCGCAAAGTTTTATGCGACTGCACCAAGCCGTCAAAGACGTATTGGATGAACAATATTTTTTACCTGCACATCAAGGTCGTGCAGCAGAAAACATATTGGCATGCGCGTACGTACGTAAAGGCAGTCTTATTCCAATGAACTATCATTTCACAACTGCATTGGCGCACATTACCGAAAAAGGCGGGCAGATTGTTGAGTTACTTTATCCGGAAGCATATAAAATAAAATCTACCCACCCTTTTAAAGGGAACATGAATCTTGAGGCGTTGGAAGCGTATATTCAAAGGCATGGTAAAGAAAGAATCCCTTTCATTCGCATGGAAGCCTCAACCAATCTTATCGGCGGACAACCATTTTCAATAGAAAACTTTCGTGCAGTTCGTCTTATTGCAAATAAGTATGGCCTTCGTATTGTGTTGGATGCGAGTTTACTTGGTGAAAATGCTTATTTGGTTAAACAGCGTGAAGAAGAATTCAAAGATACACCGCTTGGTGAAATCATTAAAATAATGACCGGACTTGCTGACGTGGTTTATTTCTCTGCTCGCAAATTAAGTTCCTCTCGCGGCGGCGGAATATGTACAAACGACGAACGTATTTACAAAGAATTGGAAGCGCTTGTCCCGCTCTACGAAGGATTTTTGACCTACGGAGGTATCTCTGTTCGCGAAATTGAAGCCATGGCTGTCGGATTATATGAAACGCAAGATGAAACCGTCATTTCGCAAAGCCCTGCATTCATTGCTTACTTGGTGAATGAAGCCGAAAAGAGAGGCATTTCGATGGTGACGCCTGCGGGCGTATTAGGCGCTCATGTGAACGCCATGGAAGTATGCAAACACATACCGCAATCGCAATATCCGGCCGGAGCATTAGGAGCTGCATTTTTCCTTATTTCGGGAGTAAGAGGTATGGAACGCGGTTCTATTTCGAACCAACGCGACGAATATGGTAACGAAACGTATGCCGATATGGAATTGTTACGTTTAGCCGTACCGCGTAGAGTTTTTACGTTGTCTCAAATATTGTATGTGCTTGACCGTTTGACATGGCTAAATGACAATCGCGAATTGATTGGCGGATTAAAATTTGTGTACGAACCTCCCGTGTTGCGTTTCTTTATGGGAAGGCTTGCTCCCGTAAACGACTGGCCGGAAAAATTAATGGCTAAGTTCCACGAAGATTTTGGCGATAGCTTATAATAATTAAATACTATTTGGTTACAGCTTCTTGCGTATTTGTTACAGTCTCTTGTGTATTGGCATTTTTCTTTCCGAATAAATCCCACCACTGGCTAAAATCCTTTCGGAAAAGAATGCCGATGCCTTGGGTCATTTCAGGGGTGATGCTGTAGTAATTACGGTAATTATAGCGATTAAAACCTCTTAACCGTATATCGCCGCTTTTGGTTAATTTATATTCCAAGTCGAAGTCGCCAATTAATGGAAGGTTGTTTTGAGCGCTGGTATATGGATTGTTGGAATAGCCAAAATTTCCGTTAACTATTAATCGTTTATTCAGCAATTGGCTGGATAACAACACTTCAAATTCAGTGCCCGTTTGAGCGCCTGCAGTTGATTGATGAAATATGGTTCCAACCTGAACATTATCGCTCAGTAAACCCAAAAGGTTAGAAATTTGCTTCGACAAGGTAGAGGTGAGATAAGACCAGTTGGAATTTGCAATGGCATTATTGTCCCGCATGTTTTCAGGAGGAGTATAGAAACGGCTAAGAACAAGGAGATATGCAATCTGGCGAGTCATCATATCGTCTGTACGAATATAACTTTTTACCTGACGGACTAACTCGTCGGTCGCCCCGGGTAAATCCAAGTCAAAACCGATATTCGGATGATCCAAAGGACCTGTCAACAACAGGATACAATTAACAGGCACATTGTTGCGGGCGCTCATTTGATTTTCTATCAGTCGCGGGTCTAAATCTTCCAGATTAGCATTAACCAAATAAATAGCCTTTATGTCCAGTTCCGCTGTATATGGATCTCCTCGAAAAGCGACCGTACTGCCTTCCTGAATATCAAAATTGCGGAAAAATAATTGTTGAAAACTGAAATTATATTTTCCTTGCTCAATCTCATAATTTCCCAATACTTTCAAAGGAGTTTTCGTTCCGTATTGAATTTGGAGGCTCCCTTTCCCATATCCGCTGATTTTATCTCCTGAAATCGGATCGGTAATCAAATCAATGGTAGCTTGCGGAGTTACGTCCAACATTAAGTTTAATCGAATTTCCGGACCAAGATCATTTCTTGTTGATACGGGAGGCGAGACGGTTAACGGTTTTTTCTCCGCAATGGGCGTCGGTCCTTTTATCGATACAAAGCGTATAAAATTGTAATCTTCAATATCTGATTCTTCCATGAAATTCAATGCTATTTTGCTATTCGCCGTATTTTGAACGGTAACGTCAATGTTAATTACATCTTCCGTACCGTAAATAGACGCCGTCCCATTTCCGAAAGCAGTACCGTTGAACATAGGATTTAAAATTTTATTTGCATTGAATACCATAAAGTTAGAATAGGAAACAGTAGCTGAAAAATAGAAATTTTGAAACAAATGGTGTTTTACATAACCGTTGGCAATGGCTCTGTTCCCGTTTTCGTCATAAATGGTAATGTTTTTGACTTTAATGGTATCGGGAAGACATTTTACCGAATCGGTAAAGGTATAATATGTATTAAGATATCCGATTCCGAATCGGCAATTTTGAGCAAAAATGTCTCCTTCAACCGTAGGATTATTCAAATTTCCGAAAAGACGTAAATGCCCCGTTAAATCGCCAGTTAAATCCTGCACCACTTTGTTCAAATATTTACGAAGGAAACGAGCATTGGCTTTTTTAGCGTCGAAGTCAATAGACAACTCTTCTTTCTCCGGATAAATAATTCCGTTTACATCTACAAACGACGAATCGTTTTTTACTACTTTTCCCCGCATCAATACGCCTTGATTTTCATCGTCCCAAATTCCTGTCAAATCCAGGTGCCCAAAGTCTGTAGCATTAAAAGAAAAATCGCTTATATCCAAACGCGTATCCAATTTTCTCGTATGGAAAACGTCTTGCGCTTTCACAAAACCGGTAGCTTTTCCTCCAAACTCCAAAGCCGGAATATCCAAGGATTGAAAAATATATTCCAAATCCACCCGATTTAAATCAATTTGCAGTTCTTCAGTCGGATTGTGCGAAAGCGCTCCCTGTATTTTAAGAAATTGTTCTTGATGGAAAGCCTGCAAATGATCGATTCGTATATTGGATGAATCAACGAGTATTGTTGCAGGATCAAGTCTCCAAATAGAATCATTGAAAATCAAATCGGTTTGCTGAATGCTCGTTTCTATTCGAACAGGAGCGCGATCATCTTTCTTCGAAAACAAAGAAGTCAAGTTCAATTCACCTCTGTAATCGGATGTGTTATTTTCCCAATGAAACAAGGTATTGATCTGATCATTAGCCGCCTCCATCCGGACGCCGAATCTCATCCGTGAATTTTTCTTTTGTAAATTGATTCCCGACAGTTCGGCTTGCGCTGATTTATCTGAAGCGTTTAATACCAAACGAAGCGAATCGTTCTTTGATCCGCCGAGAAGAATATGCGTAGTTAAAAATTCCAAATGCAATTCATTATCAGCATATCGTCCTAAAATATCCGTTTGATCCTGTAAAGAAAAAGGCAATTCGAAAGCGGTGAAAAAACCGCTAAGATTGTTCATTGTTAAGTGCAGGGAAAAATTATCATCCCCAGCTGTTGGAAGTTTTGGATTGGGCTTGATCAATGATGGCAAATAACGGGCAAATGATTGTTTAAACGCTGGAACAATCGTTTTATAAGAATAATTTCCCCGTATTTCTCCGGTAAGAATTTTGGAATCGATGCGAATATATTTTTCTTTCTCGGAAGGAGTAGAAGCAATTTGGAGGCTGTCTAATAAAAAACTTGCATTATCTGTCTTAAACTGCAAATTGTTCATCGAAACCACCCCAATGAAGTTATCAGGATTATCTCCGGTTAAGTTGGCGTTTAATTCAAAAGACAATAAAGGATGTATGTATTTGCTCGTAAGGTTCAATTTATCCAATTCCAAATCAGACACTTTTGCTCGAAAATCAAATTTAGAATCTTTTCCGTTGAAAACCCAAAGTCCTTCGCCGGAAATTTTTCCTTCAGGGCTATTGAGATCCAGATTCCCATTAAAACCGGTTGGAGTAAATTTTCCGTTCATCGTTAAGTTATGGTAAGTATATCCTTTGTAAACAAACTTATTAAGGCTTGCATCAATAGAACCGAAAAATTTTTGATTGGCGTCTTGTTTAGCGTCCAACCGGATATCAAAAGACATATCCCCATAATTTGGATTATTCATAAATTTCTCCAAATCCAAGCTTTCAGATGCAATTTGACCTTTTAGAAACCGGACGCCGTTGTTCCCATACGTAAGGTTAGTCTGAATGACGCCTATGTCGGTATTTAAAACGCCCCAAGCCGCTAAATTGTTATATGAACCGTTTACATTTCCTTCGAAACGAATATTTTTCATTTGCTTTACCTGTTCAGGCAATTCAAATGGTTGCCCTGAAAAATTTTTTATCATACGTTCGATTCCTTCCGGAGAAAAGAACGAATTGGATACATCTCCTCGAATATAAAACGACTCAGGGTTGGCTTGAAATATATTTTTCATTTCGGCATTCGCGCTTATAACCACTTGATTATAATACTGAAAATGAAGATTTTTAATAATGAGATCATTCATCGTCCCAGTAAAATCGCCTTCAAGATTTACCCTGTCGTCAAAATGCGAAAATGCCGGAATAATTGCGCTTAGTTCATAAGGATAAATGGTGGATGTTTTTAATTTTGCCTGAAAAACAGCAGGTACTTTTTCCTTCCCTTTGGTTGCCGATAAACCATAATCGGCTTCAACATCCGTAAATAAAAAATGACTTTTATTCAATTCAATGTCCAATTGGTCGATTTTAGCCGTTTTTTCATTGGCAGACAAATGGAAGGCGACGTCTTTCAACTGAAAACCGGATTGTTCTTTGCAACTCAATTTATTGAATTGAAGTTCCAATGCTTGGTTATTTAGATTATAAATTTGAATTTTAGAAGAAATTTCACTGAGCGCCAATTGCTTCGGGTTAAATACTCCGGGAGTTTCCACCTGATTTTTCACACGGTAGGAGAAATTTCCCATTCGCAGATTCAATTTTTGGATTCGCAAATCAATCGCCGGATTTATTTCAGTTGTATCTTTTTTAGCAAAAGCATCGATAATGTATTGGATATTCAGCGGGGAATCGTCGGTTTCTTTATTCAGATTAAATTGGAATGTAAACAGTTGAATGGAATTAAATCGCCATTTCTTTTGCAGAAGCGGGAATAAATCAAAACCGGCGGCAACACGTTTCGCTTGAAACAAAACTTCTCCGGACAGATCTTCCATATACACGTCTTTAAGGATTAATTTATTGATAGGACCTAATTCAATCTGACGGATACGCACTTCCGTTTGTAGTTTTTTTGAGAGATAGGAAGAAATTTGATGAGACATTTTTTCCTGAAAATAAGGGACTTGTAATAATGTAGCCGGCAATATATAAATAACGGCTACGCATATTATAATCCCCCATGTAATCCTTTTCAGCATTTTCATTAGCGTTGAATAAAAACAGGCTTGAATTGCCGTTTTTCTGTTTATTGTTTTCTCATCAAATATAAGTCGCAAAGGTACAAAGTCATTTGCGTTTTCCGAAATATTTTCCGACATTTGTGCATTTTTAAGAAATTTTTCAAAATGAACGTAACAATTTTGGGAATTGAGTCTTCCTGCGATGACACTTCGGCTGCGGTTATTCGAGACGGCGTAATGTTGTCGAATGTTATTGCGGGACAAAAAGTACATGAAGCCTATGGAGGCGTAGTTCCCGAATTAGCTTCCCGTGCACACCAGCAGAATATTATTCCGGTGGTTCATGAAGCTTTGAAGCGAGCCGGAATAAACAAATCTGAATTATCAGCCGTCGCTTTCACGCGCGGACCGGGATTACTCGGTTCGCTTTTGGTTGGAACATCGTTTGCTAAAGGATTAGCAATTGCTTTGCAGACGCCTCTGATCGAAGTCAATCATCTACAAGCGCATGTGTTGGCGCATTTTATCAAACAGAATGAATCCGACGACGGACAACCCGATTTTCCTTTCCTGTGTCTGCTGGTTTCAGGCGGAAATTCACAAATTATTCTGGTACGCCGATGGAATGATATGGAGGCGCTCGGGCAAACCATCGACGACGCGGCAGGAGAAGCATTCGACAAATGCGCCAAAGTCATGGGTTTGCCTTATCCCGGAGGTCCGGCGGTCGACCGACTGGCCAAAGAAGGACATTCTGAAGCGCTTCGTTTAAGTAAGCCTAATATCCCAGGCTATAATTACAGTTTCAGCGGATTGAAAACTTCTTTTCTGTACCTTCTGCGGGATGAGCTACAAAAGAATCCCGAATTTATTGAACAGCGTCGAGCGGATTTATGCGCAGTCCTGCAAGCTACGATTATTGATGTTTTGATGCAGAAATTGCGCAAAGCATCCGAAGATTTCAATATTAAAGAAATTGCGGTTGCAGGAGGGGTATCCGCAAATTCCGGCTTACGGAAAGCGTTTGAAGATCATGCCGTTACCTATGGATGGAAAATTCACATTCCTCCCTTTGCTTTCACGACCGATAACGCAGCGATGATTGCCATGAGCGGCTATTTCAAGTTTTTGAACCATGACTTTGCCTCTATGGATTGTGTTCCGTTTTCAAAAATAATTCTATAACCGGTTTTTTGCATATTGTATGTATAACGCTTATTTTTACCTGATTATCGGCTTTTTCACTGCAAGTTTCATCTGGACGCAGTATTTGTCCTACTTGAACCGGAAAAGAATGACTCCGGTGTTGCCCGATAAACTGAAAGATATTTACCCCCCTGAGAAATACGCCAAGCAACAGGAATATCAACGGGTAAACAGTCGTTTCGGCTTAATTTCCGGCGGATTTTCTTTTTTGCTGACGTTTATTGTTTTACTGTTTGGACTCTTGGGTTGGTTCGATAACTGCTTGCGCGAATATACCGGCAATTTTTTGATTTTGCCTTTGGCGTTCTTTGGTATTCTGATGATAATTAACGAAATCGTCAGCTTTCCTTTCGATTGGTACGCTACCTTTACAATTGAAGAACGATTCGGATTCAATAAATCGACACGGAAACTGTTTCTTCTTGATTGGCTGAAAGGCATCGCATTAAATATCTTATTGGGAGGAATCGTTTTATCGGCTATTTTGCTCATTTATCACTATACCTTGAACGAATTCTGGTTATATGCATGGTTAATTGTTTCCGGGTTTTCTTTAGTGATGACTTTCTTTTATTCGGAATGGATTGTTCCGCTATTCAACAAACAAACCCCTTTGGAAGAAGGAGAATTACGGGAAGCTATCAAATCCTTTGCCCGTAAAGCCGGTTTCGGATCGACCAATATTTTCGTTATGGACGGATCTAAACGGTCTACCAAAGCCAATGCCTATTTCACCGGATTCGGAAAGAAAAAACGTATTGTGTTGTTTGATACCCTGATGAATGATTTGACTACGGAAGAAATTGTCGCTGTGTTGGGACATGAAATCGGGCATTACAAAAAGAAACATGTGATTTATTCCATGATACTATCTATTCTGACTACCGGAGCTATTTTCTATATTTTGTCGTTATTTTTGGGAAACATCCGGCTGGCGGAAGCGTTGGGAGGCGCCATCGCGTCTTTTCATCTTGGAATCATTGGGTTTGCTTTTCTTTTCACTCCCATTTCGGAAATAATGGGGTTGGCGCTCAATCACATTTCCAGGAAAAACGAATATGAAGCCGACGGTTTTGTAGCACAACTCGGTCTGGGCGAAGCGCTAATCTCAGCCTTGAAAAAGATTTCGGTTCAATCGCTCAGCAATTTAAATCCGCATCCCTTAGTTGCATTCTGGTATTATTCCCATCCAACGCTTTTGCAAAGAATAGAAAGAATATCTTCCTTTTCCATTTGAAAACGGACAGCGTTTACTACCCATATACTTTTGATATATCTTCCACTAATGGGTTAAATGTTATTTTCCCAATCCTTTATTTTTTCTAAAAAAGAATAATCAGTCATATCGATACGTAAAGGAACCAGAGCGGCATATCCTTGATTCAACGCCCATTCGTCGCTGAGCGTGTTATCCGGTTCCTGATTCGCAAATTCTCCTGTTAACCAATAGACTTTTCTGCCGGATGGGTCTTTCATTTCCATAAACTCCTTAATCCAATAGCCTTTCGTTTGAGAACAAACTTTCAAACCTTTCACATCCGGAACATCCGGAACATTCAAATTCAAACAGATTCCTTCAGGAAGTCCGTTGGCAAGAACCTTTTCGGCAACTAATTTTCCGTATTTCACCGCTTGGGAGAAATCGGCGTGATGCGAATGATCGGTAAGTGAAATTCCTACTGAAGGGATACCATTAATACATCCTTCAAATGCAGCGCCCATCGTTCCCGAATAAACAATACAGATAGCCGCATTGGAGCCGTGATTGATTCCCGACAACAATATATCGGGTTTTCGGTCTATAAGTTCGCTCAAACCTAATTTCACACAATCAACCGGAGTGCCTGTGCAGGAATAAACCGTAAGACCTTCCTCCTTTTTAACCAATGTAGCCCTTATGGGATTGTAGGCGGAAATGGCGCTCGACATTCCCGAACGCGCACTATCGGGCGCTACCACTACCACTTCGCCCAAGGGACGCACCGTGTCAATAAAATTATTAAGTCCTGATGCCTGAATACCGTCGTCATTGGTAAGCAATAACAGCGGTTTGTTTTCTTTTGTCATAATCGAAATTTGCGTACAAAAGTACAAAATAAACGAAAAAAGTTATTAACAAAAAATGGAAGTTATCAACAACCTTTTGTTGTTTTCCGGCAAACAATCCGGTACTAAATAAAAAAATAGTATTTTTGCAAACTGACAGTGATAAAAATTATGGGAAAAATAATAGCTATAGCCAATCAAAAGGGAGGAGTAGGAAAAACTACCACCGCAATTAATTTGACAGCCTCATTGGCAACGTTGAATAAAAAAGTATTGATAGTCGACGCAGACCCGCAAGCCAATGCCTCATCAGGTTTAAGTATTAATATAAGAAATTTAAAAAAAACCATTTACGAATGCATCGTAAACGGAATCGATCCGGAAGATGCGATTTTATCGACGGAAGTTCCGAATCTTTTTATTCTCCCGTCGCACATCGATTTGGTTGGAGCTGAAATAGAAATGCTTAATTTTCAGAATCGAGAAAAAGTATTGAAAGAAGCGCTGGAAAAAATAAAAAATCAATACGATTACATTTTGATCGATTGTTCTCCTTCTTTAGGATTGATAACGGTTAATTCGTTAACGGCTGCCAATTCGGTAATTATTCCGGTGCAATGTGAGTATTTCGCCTTGGAAGGAATTTCTAAATTATTGAATACCATTAAAATAATTAAATCAAAATTAAACCCGAAGTTAGAAATCGAAGGGTTTCTTCTTACCATGTACGATTCTCGCTTGCGTTTAGCCAATCAGGTGTATGAAGAAGTAAAAAAGCATTTTGGAGACATGGTATTTACTACGGTTATCCAGCGTAACATCAAATTAAGCGAAGCTCCGAGTTACGGACAACCGGTTTTGCTTTACGATCCGGATTCAAGAGGCGCGTATCATTACATACAATTAGCAAAGGAATTGATTGAAAAAAACATACAATAATATGGCAAAGCAAGTGAAATCGGTTTTGGGTAGGGGAATTGAAGCTTTAATTACCATGGATGATATGAATACAGGAGGGTCGTCGTCTATCAATGAAGTGGAATTATCAAAAATCGAAGTAAATCCCGATCAACCCCGTACGGTATTCGATCAAGAAGCTTTAGAGGAATTAGCCGCCTCCATCAAAGCCTTAGGATTAATTCAACCGATTACTTTACGTGAGATTCAACCGGATAGATACCAGATTATTTCCGGAGAAAGAAGATATAAAGCTTCGTTATTGGCAAATTTAACTTCTATTCCAGCTTATATTAAAAAAGCCAGCGACGAAAATATGATGGAAATGGCGTTGATCGAAAATATTCAACGGGAAGACTTGAATGCAATCGAAATCGCTTTGGCTTTTCAAACCTTGATCGAAAGACACAATTTAACGCAAGAGAAATTAAGTGAACGCATCGGGAAAAAAAGAACCACTATTGCCAATTTTTTGCGAATCTTGAAACTACCTGCTGAAATTCAAATCGGATTGAAAGATAAAAAAATTGATATGGGTCATGCCAAATTGTTGCTTTCTTTGGAAGATCTTTCTACGCAATTAATGGTTTATGAACAAATTCTTGAATATGATTTTTCGGTACGTCGAACAGAAGAAATTGTAAAAGAACTCAACAGAAAAGAATCCGATGAAATGTCGGAGGTTATTCCCGTAAAACCCAAACGAGAAGCATCTCACGAATACGACAATTACAAAAATCAATTAGCCTCTCTTTTAGACGCTAAAGTTTCTCTTTCCTGCAACGAAAAAGGCGGGGGAAAAATCAATATTCCCTTTAAAGACAAAAAAGAATTGCAAAGAATACTGCATGCGTTTGATTCTATAAAAAATATTTCGTAATTTCGCCGATTCAATTAATATCGTAAAAATTGAAACGGTATATCAACCTTATAATGGTTTTGTTCTATTTTTCCCCGGTTTGGGGTATAGCGCAAACAGTTGATTTTTCGAAAAAAGACAGTACGTCGGTTTCAGAAAAACTTTCCATACAAACAGACACGGTGCGTATTGATTCGCTTGTAGAAGGAAAGGCAACTTTGACGCCGGAAAAATTTAGACCGAATTCGAAAAAAGCAACAATTTTTGCAGCAATTTTTCCCGGATTAGGGCAGATTTATAATCGAAAATATTGGAAATTGCCGATAGTTTATGGCGGTTTTCTTGGATGCGCTTATGCAATCACATGGAATGGAAATCAATACAATGGCTACAGAAAAGCCTATCTTGATTTTATCGATGGCAACCCGGAAACCAATTCTTGGGAAGATTACAGGTACGGCTCATATCTGAGAACAGACCCCGACGATTGGACTGCGGATATGAAAAGCAGTTTTGCAACTACGCTGAAATCGGCAAGAGATTATTTCCGGCGTTACCGGGATATGAGCTATTTTATAACAGTTGGAGTATACCTCATCACAATTGTTGATGCATACGTTGACGCCCAATTATTTGATTTCGATATTAGTCCCGATTTAAGTATGCACGTGGAACCGGTAGTGTTCGATCGGACAGTGAATAATTCCCGCTCAATTGGGATGCAATTATGTTTTGCTTTTTAAATAACTATAATAATATATTTATGAAGACATTCTTTTTATTACTCGCTTTTTTTTCATGTTATTATGCATATACGCAAACTCCAGTTGTGCAAGAAAAAAGCAAAATAACAAATGATGATGATAAGACGATAAATGAAGATAATCAACCCAATATAACCAATGAATCGGATTCCGGTTTTGTCACTCCGGAGGCATGGGATACCAATTTTAATAACCTTCTGAATTCGTGGTATGTAAAAAATTATACAGACAGATTAAATGACATGGAATATCAGCAAGATGTTCCTGTAAGCGATTCGGTATATGCGGCAAGATTATCCCAACTGCCGAATATTATTGAATTACCTTATAATGAAACTGTTCGAAAATGTATTGAATTCTATTTGGAACGCCGTCGAGATTTAGTAGAATACATGTTAGGTTTGGAAGCTTTTTATTTCCCAATGATTGAAGAAACCTTGGACAAGTATGGCTTGCCTTTGGAGTTGAAATATTTGGTAATTATTGAATCGGCAATGAATCCGATTGCGCTCTCCAGAGCTGGCGCATCCGGTCTTTGGCAGTTTGTCATTTCCACCGGAAAAAACTATGGCTTGGAAATTAACAGTTTGATTGACGAACGGCGCGATCCGATTAAATCGACGGATGCAGCTTGCCGGCATCTGAAAGATTTATATGATACCTACAACGATTGGAATTTAGCAATTGCCGCTTATAACTGTGGAGCAGGAAATGTAAACAAAGCAATTAAACGAGCCGATGGAAAAACCGACTATTGGGCGATCTATCCGTATCTTCCAGGAGAAACCCGATCATATGTTCCGTTCTTTATTGCCGTTAATTATGTGATGAATTATTATTCCTATCACCATTTATATCCGGTTCAAACGTCTCTTCCATTATCAACCGACACGGTAATGGTAACCCAAATGATCCATTTCGACCAGATTGCAGAAGTTTTGAATATTGACAAAGATATGATTCGGTCGTTAAATCCGCAATACAAAAGAGATATTATTCCCGGAAACTACCAGCCGCAAATTCTGAAATTACCGTCGCTTCAGGCTTATGCATTTGTTGAAAAAGAAGATGAAATTGCCAATTATCGAGCCGATGAATTATTAACTAACCGGAAATATGTAGAAGCAAGTAAAGCGGTTAATCATCTTGAAAAAATAACGCATAAAGTAGCTCGCGGAGAATCGGTATTATCCATTGCCAACAAATATGGCGTCGCCGCCCAGAGTGTTCGCAGATGGAATTATTTAGGGTCTAACCGGGTAGCTGCCGGAAAAAATTTAATTATATATGTTGATAACGGCGGATACGCAACACGCAATACAAAGCCGGCGCAAAGTTCAAATCCCGCACCTTTAGCGCCTACCGAAATGCAAAAAAGCAAATCTCCGAATTCGAATGATCTCTCATCGATCAATACTGTTCCCTATAAAGTAAAACCGGGTGAATCTTTATACACGATAGCTCAAAAATATCCGGGATACAGCAGTTCGGATTTGATGAAGCTGAATAATTTTTCCAGTACGCTGCTAAGAATAGGACAATACATTTTGGTGCCAAAAATTTAATTTGCTTGTAACTCTTTGAATATGGATGATCCGGAAAAAATAAAATCGACTGATGAGGAAATGATTCAAGAGGCATTTGACCACTTGCTGACAAGCTATTCCCATTCAAACCACCGGCAGAAATTCGACATTATAAAAAAATCGTTTCAATTCGCCAACAAAGCTCACAAAGGAGTTAAGCGACTTTCAGGGGAGCCTTACATTATGCATCCGCTTGCTGTAGCTCAAATTGTGTGTGAAGAATTAGGATTAGGATCGACTTCTATTTGCTGCGCCTTATTGCATGATGTGGTGGAAGATACCGATTATACAGTAGAAGATATTGAAAGACTTTTCGGTCCAAGAGTAGCGCTAATCGTCAGCGGATTGACGAAAATCTCAGGAGGTATTTTTGCAGAAGCTGCTTCTACTCAGGCTGAAAACATGAGAAAATTATTAATTACCATGTCGGATGATATCCGGGTAATCCTGATAAAAATCGCCGACCGATTGCATAACATGCGGACATTAGGTTCACTTCTACCCGCTAAACAGTATAAAATCGCAGGCGAAACCATGTTTTTATACGCTCCATTAGCGCATCGGTTGGGATTGTTCGGCATAAAAACCGAATTGGAAGATTTAAGTTTCAAATATGAACATCCGGAAGAATATGGGCAAATAAGTCGAAAATTGGAAGCAACAGCAGCTAACAGGGAAAAAATCTACGCTCATTTTACCACTCCGCTTTATCCGAAATTAGATGAATTAGGCTTTAGTTACCGCATTCAGGAACGGGTGAAATCGGTTTATTCCATTTGGAGTAAGATGCAAACAAAAAAGGTTGATTTCGACGCCATTTATGATTTATTTGCCGTTCGAATAGTCTTTGAACCGAAACCCAATATTGATGTAAAAAAACAATGCTGGGATATTTATACTATAATTACCGATCTGTATAAAATCCACCCCGAACGAATTCGCGATTGGGTGAGCCGTCCCAAAGCCAATGGATACCAAGCGCTTCATTTAACAGCCATGGGTCCCGATGGTCAATGGGTGGAAGTTCAAATCCGAAGCGAACAGATGGACGAAATTGCCGAAAAAGGACTTGCCGCTCACTGGAAATACAAAGAACACGGTGATCACGCCATCGACGAGCAAACGGAATTGGATCGTTGGCTGGAGCGAATACAAGATATTTTGGAAGCTCCAAGTCCAAGCGCTATGGATTTTCTGGATACTATTAAGTTGAATCTGTATGCTTCGGAAATATTCGTTTTTACACCGAAAGGAGAAATCAGAACTTTACCTCAAGGCGCTACTGCATTGGACTTTGCTTATGAAATCCACACTGGTATGGGCGATAAATGTATCGGAGCAAAAGTAAATCACCAATTAGTTCCGTTAAGCTACAAATTGTCTTCCGGCGATCAAGTTGAGATTTTAACTTCCCGTTCTCAATTGCCTGTTCAAGAATGGTTAGCTTACGTCACCACCGCGAAAGCGAAGACAAGAATCGAGCAATCGTTAAGGAAACGGAAAAAGGAAGAAGTCAAAAAAGGTGAAGATGTATTGGAAGAATGGTTAAAAAAATCGCAGATAGAATTCAACAATCCAATTTTAGGTAAACTCCTTGCGTTTTACGGTTACCCAAAAAAAGAGGAATTCTTTCATGCGATTGCCGAAAAACAATTGGAATTATCTGAAAATCCTCAAAAAATACTGCGGGATAAAAAGAGAAATATCCTCATGCGCTACATGAAACATGCTTTGAATGCCGTTACCCCTTCTTCAGGAAAAGAAAATGAAGAATCAAACAATATAGATACGCTTTTAGACGCTCGCCAAATCAATCGAAAAAAAACGTATACACTTGAAGAAGCAGATTATCAGACAAAATACATTGCCGCTTCCTGCTGCAATCCTGTCCCAGGAGATGAAGTTTTAGGGTTTATCCGCGATGATGGACATTTAGAAATTCATAGACGTTCTTGTAAAAAAGCGCTCACTATAAAAACGCGCTTTGGCGACCGTATTATTTCTTGCCGTTGGGCCGGTCATAAAGCATTCTCTTTCCCAGGCTCAATCGAAATCAAAGGCATTGACCGAATGGGTATTCTCAACGACATAACCAATGTAATAACCAAAGATTTATCGGTAAACATCCGAAAATTGGTTATCGACGCCAGCGGAGGGGTATTCACCGGAGTGATTGAAGTCATTGTCCATGATTTGGATGATATCAACTTTCTATCAAGCCGCCTCCAAAAAATCAAAGGAATTCAAAGTGTAAAACGAGCGGTCGAATGAGACGCGCATACCGGCAAATCGCATCCATAAGGACACCTATCTTGCTATTATTAAGTTAATTATTATATGATGTAATATTTGTATCTTTGTAGCCATAATTATAAATCATTATGATTATGGCAAAGTACAGGATAAAATTAAGTCAAGAAGCAGTAAGCGAACTGACTTCTGTTATTAAAAAAGGCTCGTATAACATACGACACAATCTTATAGAGCGGCGTGTGTGTTATTGAATTGCGATGAAATTTTACGAACAGTTTACCATTGACCAGCTTTTGGCAACACTTGTTCAGACGGAATGGGAAGAACAGGAAAATCGAAAAATCGACAGGCTGATGAAAAATGCGAAGTTTCGTTATCAGTCATTCCAAAAGTCGGGTTTGATTTCGCCTTTTGTTCCAAATTGTGCAGCTTGACCATTGACGGTAATCCGTCCCATAATCGGCATATTGCCGTTTGCTTTTTGTCCATTCCTTTTGAGATAATAAAGGATACTGAATGTACTTTTCATATACTTACTTTTTTAGGTTACAAAATTAATTGTAACAAGTTAAACAATAAGTACATGCAGCACTGCCAAATCACGACAACAGAGCGCCAATTTCGGACATTCTGTGACCTATTTAAATTTCAGGGAGTAGGTTACGATTTAGCAACGAAATACTGTCATTTTTTGGCATTTTGATGTCTTTCCTCCCTGACATTCTTATAAATCGAGTAGGAGAAACGGGATTAATTCCCGTTTCGA